>Ga0078972_1004039_pt1 | contig 41771 bp, 30 predicted proteins | sample YelNatPaOPGAMG01_FD_67568 | JGI IMG/M metagenome (GOLD analysis project Ga0078972, IMG submission 67568) | Hot spring thermophilic microbial communities from Obsidian Pool, Yellowstone National Park, USA - OP-RAMG-01 (SPADES assembly) (version 2) | ecosystem: Environmental > Aquatic > Thermal...
CAGCCGCCGGATAAAGTGGTGTAGGAGGGGTCTCCCCTCGGGCGACAGCCCTCGGCCGACAGCGCATCCTAAGGATGTCGCGAGAGGCGTCGCGAAGCGATCGCGAGAGCCAGACCCCGAATCCGTCTGCCTCGCGCTCGGAAATCGCCGTCTGGAGACGGCTCCTACAACCGAAAGCGAAGAAACGCACAATCCGGGCTAGACCGGTGTAGCCTCGGGACAAAGATTGACAGAAGATGGCGGTCCTCCCAGGGGGACCGCCATCGTTGCATTTGCTTCAGCGGACGTTTATCGGCGCTGCCGAGCGGGCGCCGTCAGCCGCGATCGTACATGTTGTTGATCCCGTCCACGATGCTGTTGAGATCGGAGACCGACATTCCACGCGGGAGTGCGCAGGTGTCGCCGCCGAGGACCTTTTCGGCCAGGGCAAGGACCTGGCTTACGGTCATCCCGTTGTCGAGCTTCACCCACCCGAGTCCGCGACTCGTTATCCCGGTGTTCGAGAAGCTCACGCTGAGCTTGAGTGCAAGCACCTGACCGGCGAGCACTCCGGCGGCAGAGGAGGTCGGATTGGTCGCCGATGCCTTCAGCACTGCCGGCTTGCCGCCCTGCGGCAGGAAGTCCTCGATAGCCTTTGCGCTGGTGAACGTAAGTTGGTTGCCGACGCCGATCGTGACCCCGGCGGGAAACACCGTGCCGAAGTTGGCGGCGAGAAGCGCGCCCGGGTTATTGCCGTGCGGTTTGGAGCCCCATCCGCCCTGAGTGAAGGTTGTGTAGCTGCCAACCGGGAGGACGTAACCGAAGTCCACGTCCGTATTCACTTGGCCGGTGGCCAGGTCGACGCTGGCTCTGTTCGGCGTGTCGAGCCCGTCCAGATCGTAGGTCTGCGTTGCGCCGGCCGGCAGCGTTGACTCGTCTACCGTGACTGCGTAATGCCCCGCGGGCAGGTTGGCGAACATGTAGAAGCCGTCGCCGTCCGTGGCCATCGAGGTGGTGTAGTCCACGGCGCCGTCGTTGTTGAAGTCGGCGCTGAGAATGACGGTAACGCCCTCGATGCCCGGCTCGTCGGCGTCCTGCATGCCGTCGGAGTTCGCATCGAACCATACGGTGTCGCCGATCGCGCCCCCACGAAGCAGCGTCTTGGACTTGCTCAGGATCTGGCTTGCGCCCGCGGCGAGGTTCATGTCCCACTGGAACGCGAAGGCCGCGTTGGTTCTGTCCAGCGACGATACGGCGTCTGCAAGTGTCGTGGGTTCGGAGTCGTTGAGCTTATTGAGCGTGCTCGGAGCCACACCGACCTCCCAATGATTCGGGGTCGGGGTCATGCCGCCCACGGACGCCGTCTCGGTCGAGATGATGGCGCCGTCCCACTGGCCTATCGTCGTCGCGTTGAGCTGTGCGGCGGAATCGTCGCCCGGTGTGCCGTTGAGGTCGAGGTCTGTGTACTCGAACAGATGGAATGCCATCGGCGCCGCAGTCTTGTTGCGTATGCGCATCATCTCCGCGACGGTGGAGTTGCCGCTGCCCTCCGGGCCGCCCGTCAGGGTGTAACGCAGCACGACGTCAACGTACAGGCCCGAGTAGGTTGCTTCGACAGCGTTTGCGGCAAGCTGCCTCACCGTTGGCGTGCCGAGTGAAACCAGCGGCAGTTCGGCGGTTTCTCCGATGCGGTAGTACCACGACTGCTGAGCAAGCTGGCTGACGCCGTCCACGAACCATCCGTCCAACCCGAGCACGGATGCAGCGTTGAACGAGATGGCGCTGTTGTTGCTCAACAGACTATATGAGGCCTGTGCTCCGACAGGCAATAACAGCATGCATCCTGCGATCGCGCAAGCGAACGCGAGATTCATGAACCCGCGCGTCAGCCTACGCACGTTAAGTGCGCGCACTTTCATCAATGGCCTCCCAGATAGTTGTTGTGGATGCTGGACCGCGCCCAGCAAGACAGGTTACTTTCGGCGGCGCCTGACCAGCGGCAGCAGCGTCAGCGAACTCACGAACAGCGTGACGCTGGACGGTTCGGGCACTTGCGCGCCCATCATCAGCATGTCCTGGCTGATCGACTGAGAGCCGTTGCCGGCAATCGACATGTTCCACTGGAACGCGAACGCCGCATCGCCGACGTACGGCGACTGACCGTCGGCAAGGTTGAGCCCGGACACCGTGTTGATGCTGTTGAGCAGCGACGTCGCGTCACCGATCTGCCAGTGAGCCGGAATCGTGTTGACGCTGAGCTGGCCCTGGGTCGTGCCCTCATCCTGTGTGATGGTCGAGGAATTCGTCAGCATAGCAATCTCATTCGCAGCGCTGCCGTTCAGGTCCATGTTGACGAACTCGAACAGATGGAAATCCAGCGCAGTGCCGGACTTGTTCGTGATCATTACGGTCTGCGAGAGATCGCTCATGCCTGATCCAACCGGGTTGCCCCACAGCAGATAGTCGATCTGGATGTCGAACAGGTCGCCGGAATAGACCAGGGTTGCGTCGCTCTCGGTAAACTGGGTGATGCTGGCTGCTCCGATGGAGCTGACAGGAACCGCGACTGCGGAGTTCCCAATGGCAAACCAATAACCGCTCTGGGCCATCTGATTGAACAACTCAACCGTCCAACCTTGCAGCGTAGCCGGAGCGCCGGCATCGATGTTGACGGTGCTGTTGGGGTAGAACGGGTCCGTCAGTGTGACGAGCGGCGAGCCGTACGCGACCGTCCCGGCCGCCAGCAGGCATACCAGTACAGCAACAAACACTCTTTGTATCAAGACATCTTCTCCTCTTCCGCGGCGTCCGTACGGCAGGCCAGTTCACTGATCCGTCACCGCCGAGCGCTTCGTCGTGGTTTAGTGTGCAGCCCAGCATCTCTGACGGATGCCTTGCAGGCATACACTTATTGCAATTTAGCATACTTTTCGCTTTTTGATAACTCGCACAATTACCGGGATTGCCGGCAGGCATACGCCAAAAGCCCGCGAAGGGGCGGCGAAACGGTTGTAGTAGTAATAGATGAGACAGATACGAGGAGGACAGTGTCATTGGCTAAGCTTCTACTTGCGCTGGCTGCAGTCTTGCTGGCGGGTGCGGCGAGCTGTACGCACGCGGCGCCGCTGGTCGATCTGGCGGGAACCGACCTTAGGGGTGGGGCGGCGGAAGTCTTTGGGTCCGCGTTCGCCGGGGAGATCGATGTGAACTACGTCTACGCTCAGCCGACCGGCGCGCGGGCGTCCATGAGTGCCTCCTTTCGCGTGCTTGAGGTACCCACAGAGCAGATGTATCTGTACGTCAGGGGGCGTGACGACGACGCAGCCGACAAGTGCAAGATCGCTATCGAACTCAACGGTCGCGCGCTGTTCTCGGGCGCCAATGATTTCTCTGACACGCAGTGGCTGGTCAGGCGCTTCGCGATTCCTGATGGAGCGCTGAAGATCGGCGAGAACACGTTGTGCTTCAGATGTCTCGAACCCGAGGGTAAGCTGGGCATGCCACCATGGTTTCAGGTGGCAAGGTGCGCAATCGCGGGCGAGTCGTTCGCATTCGTGCGCGACCTCACGAGAGACTTCCACGTCGTGCTTCCCGCGAAGCTGCGCGAGTTTCCCGAACCCCTGGCCGAAGGCAAGAAGCCGGGGTTCGCATATCGCGGCGCCAAGGGCTGGATGTGGAAGCCGGAGCAGTACCTCGCGGAGATTCCGGTGCTGGCGAAGTACAAGGGCAACTTCCTGATGAACTGCTACACCAGCATGTGCGACGTGGAGCACTATGCGTGGGGAGATCCGGAGGTGAACCGGTGGTGGGAGGATGTGCCGGCGGCAAAGAAGGCGGACTTCGGGAAGATCGTGGAGGAGTGCGAGAAGCATGGCATCAAGTTCTGCTTCAGCATGAATCCCAATCTGTGCAGCAAGCGCCCGCTGAAGTACTCATCCGAGGCCGACATCGATCAGCTTTGGAAGCATTACGCGTGGATGCAGGGGCTTGGCGTGAAGTGGTTCAACATCTCACTCGACGACATAAGCCAGGGCATCGACGCGTCCGGCCAGGCGCGCGTGGTCAACGAGATCTATCGCAGGCTCAAGGCGCATGACCCCGCCGCGAAGATGATCTTCACGCCAACCTACTACTGGGGCGATGGAACCGACGCGGCCGCGAGACCTTACCTCGAGACGCTCGCGCGGGAGTTGGACAGGGATGTATATCTGTTCTGGACCGGGGACGCCGTCGTCGGTCAGATATCGCGTAAGGCGGCACAGACATACCGAGACGTCTCGCGGCACCGCCTGTTCCTGTGGGACAACTACCCCGTCAACGACGCTCAGCCCACGATGCACCTCGGACCGGTGATCAATCGCGACGCGGACCTGTGCGAGGTCGTGGACGGCTATATGAGCAACGCGATGTGCGCTCAGAACGAGGCAAACCGCATACCGCTGCTCACCTGCCTGGATTACGCATACAATCCGGCATCCTACGATCCGATGCGGTCGGTTGGCCAAGCCATCGCGCATCTGGAGGGCGCGCCCGAGGCGCGGAGGGCGCTCGCGGATCTGGTGGACGTGTATCCCGGGTTTGTGATATACGGCGTGCCGAGGACGGGCCTGAACCCGGTGCGCGAGCGGTTCGCGAAGATCGTCGCGACACCGCAGAGCTGTTTTGTGGTGCGGGCATACATCAAGTCTCTGGAGGATTTGTCCGCCCGCCTGGCCAAGGCGTTTCCCAAGCACTACATCGCCGAACGCAAGACGCTCGATGATGATATCGCATACCTGAGAGCGATGGCAAAAGAGAGATACGGGGAGTAGCTGCCCAGATCGCTGTCTCCGTCCCTGAGTTCGCGGGAGGGAGATTCTCTGCGAATATCCACCCCGCCAGCGGCCTGCGGATAAAGTCGCATTCTGTTGTAGGAGCCGTCTCCAGACGGCGATCTGCGAGCGTGACGCCGCGGTTTACGTAGGTCGTGAGGCATGGTAGACTAGTAGTAGACTAGTCGGCACGGAGCAACGCCCATGATCACGGTAGGTTCGTACGAGGCCAAGACACACCTTCCCGCACTGCTGGATAAGGTGGCGAAAGGTGAGAGGGTTACCATCACGCGGCACGGAGTGCCGGTGGCGGTGCTGCAGCCAGTTGGCGCGCAGGGCAGCCGAGACATCGAGCAAGTGATCAAAGAGATCAAGGAGCACAGGAAGGGAAAGACGACCGGCGGCATGTCGATACGGGAGATGATAGAGGAGGGCCGGCGTTTTTGAACCGATTCGTGCTCGATTGCAGCGTGGCGATGAGCTGGTGCTATGAGGACAAAGCCGATGCTCGCGCCGATCTCCTGCTTCAGTCCATGTCTAGCGCGATTGCCTGCGTTCCATGCGTATGGGCGCTTGAGGTCGCCAACGTGCTACTGGTCGGCGAATGCAGAGGCCGGCTGACTGAAGCCGACGTGAGCGGATTCCTGACGCGAGTGAGAGCGATGTCGATAGAGCAAGAGCCGGCACTGGATTCCGAACGCGCCAACGCCGTCCTGTCACTCGCCAGGCGGTACGGGCTATCTGCTTACGACGCGGCGTATTTGGAACTCGCCATTCGACTTGATGTTCCGCTGGCTACTCTTGACAGCAAGCTTCTTGAGGCGGCGAAGTCAGCCGGCGTCTCGCTTGCGTTGTAGTAGATGGTTCTAACCAGAGCAGAACGGTCCCGGACGAGGCGTCCGGGACCAACAGACATGTGTGAGATCTACTTCTTCTTCGGTGCGGGCTTCGCGGGAGCCTTGGTCGAAGTCTTCGTGGGGGCCTTGGCGGCGGTCGTCGCCTTGCCCGAGGCCTTCTTCTCCAACGAGCCGAAGAAATCGTCCCAACGCTTGGCGCGATCCACCGACATCGGGTTGTTCTTGTCCACCTTGGTGTAGAACGGGTTGAAGTCCTTCATCGCGTTCGGGTCGAAGTGAGGGCGGTTGCCGCCTCCAGGTCCGCCGGGGCCGCCCATTCTGCCCTGTCCACCGGGACCACCGGGACCGCCCGGGCCGCCCGGTCCACCCGGTCCACCCATCCCCGGCCGTCGCTGTGCGGGCTTGATCTTCGCCATCGCGTTGAGCTGAGTCACCGTGAAGATCTTCTTGAGGTCCTTGAGGGCCTGCTTCGACTGGTCCTCGGTCAGCTTCGGCTTGGTCCGCAGTGGCTTGAGCACGGCCAGGACCTGCTTCGCCTGCGCGGGTGTCAGGGTGTATTTGGGGTCCTTGTCGATCATGCCGATGTGGTGGGTCATCTGCATCAACTGGAAAGTGTATTTGTGCTGCTCTCGGAACTGTGAGAACTGCCCGCCCTGCTGGCCCTGCGCGAACGCTGCGCACGCAAGCAGAGCGGTCAGAACTACCGAAACGATGGTGACCTTTCTCATTTGTCTTCCTCCTCGGTGTACTGAAGTATTGACGTAGCGCCGGCGCATCCGGTTCCGGGGAACCTGCCGGCAAACGGTATTATTCGTATCTGAGTGCCTCAATCGGATCCAGCGTGGCGGCCTGACGAGCCGGATAGAGCCCGAAGAACACGCCTACGAGCGCGGCGAACGTGAACGATAGCAGAATAGACTGCATCGATACAGCCACGCTCCAGCCCGTCAGGCTGCCCACGATAGTCGAGCCCAGCATGCCGAATGCGATGCCGGCGATCCCGCCGAGCAGCGACAGCACCAGGGATTCTATCAGGAACTGGAGCAATATATCCCGCCTGCGGGCGCCCAGCGCTTTGCGAATCCCGATCTCGCGCGTGCGTTCGGTGACGGAGACGAGCATGATGTTCATGATCCCGATGCCGCCAACCAGCAGTGAGACGCTCGCGATCCCGCCCAGCAGCATGGTGAATATTCCGCTCGTCTCGTTGGCCATCTGGATGAACTCCGCCTGGTTCATGATCCTGAAGTCATCGTCATCGCCCTCGGGGATCTTGTGCCGTTTGCGCAGAAGATCCGTGACCTCGGTGGTGGCCTGGTCCATCAGCGCGGCCGATCTTACCTGAACGCTGATGCCGCGGATGTTGGTGACCCCGAGCACGCGGCGCATGGCGGTCGAGACCGGGATGAAGACCTGGTCGTCCGGGTCCGAGAATCCGCTGCCCGTGCCCTTGGACGTCATCAGTCCGATCACCCTGAACTTGCTGCCCGCGATGCGGATCGACTTGCCCACCGGCGAAGCGCCCGCAAAGAGGTTGGTCGCCGTCGTCGGGCCGATCGTGCAGACCTTCTTGGAGCCCTTGACGTCCTGCTCCGAGAAGAACTTGCCCTCCGCGACGCTGTAGTCGCGGATCGCCAGATAGTCCGGCGTGGTGCCGAAGATGGCCGTGCTGGTGTTCTGGTTGCCGTATTTGACCTGGGTGTTTCCCCGGACCTCGGGGGCTGTGGCGCTGACAGAGGGGCACTTGTCGGCTATGGCCTTGCAGTCGTCCAGCGTGAGCGTCGTGCTGCTGCCGAAGCCCATTCGAACCGCGCCCTGCCGCGACTGGCCGGCCATCACCATGAGGGTATTGGTGCCCATCTGCTGGATCCTCTGCATGGTCTGCTCGCGCGCTCCCGTGGCGATCGCGAGCATTGCGATGACTGCCCCGACACCGATGATCACGCCGAGCATGGTCAGCGCGGCCCGCATCTTGTTTGCGCTCAGACCCTCGAGCGCGACTTCTATGCTCTCGCGCAGGTTCATTCGTCTTCCTCCACGGGCAGCTTCGCCAGCATTTCGCGCGCGTTCGCACGGTCGGTTACGGGCTGGTCGGATACGATGTGGCCGTCGCGGAACCGGATAATGCGCTGCGCGTGGCGGGCTATGTCCTCCTCGTGCGTGACAAGCACGACCGTCTTGCCCTCCGCGTGCAGTTCCTGAAACAGCGCCATTATCTCTTCGCTCGTGCGGGTGTCGAGGTTCCCCGTGGGCTCATCGCCGAGAATCATCGCCGGGTTGCTCACGAGCGCCCTGGCGACCGCGACGCGCTGCTGCTGGCCGCCGGACAGCTCGTTGGGCTTGTGATCCATTCTGTCCCCGAGGCCGACGCGTTCGAGGGCGGCGCGTGCCTTCTCCTCGACGTCGGTCGCGTTTGGATTGTACATCAGGGGGAGCATGACCTGGCGATACGCGGGCCGTCGGGGAATCAAATTGAACGTCTGGAACACGAAGCCGATGCGGCGGTTGCGTATGTCTGCGAGCTCATCCTCGTCCATTCCCGCGACTTCCTCCCCCGCGAGCGTGTACGAGCCCGAGGTGGGATGATCCAGGCAGCCCACGATGTTCATAAACGTGGATTTGCCCGAGCCCGACGGTCCCATGATCGCGACGAACTCGCCGTCGGGGACCTCAAGCGAGACCCCCCGCAGCGCGTGGACTGTGAAGTCCCCCATCACATAGTTCTTATGCAGGTCGTGAACGCTTATCATCTCATGCGTCCCATTCCGCGGGGCGGGCCGCCCATCATGCCGGGCCCACCGAAGCCCCCGCCGGAGCTGTTCATATTCGTTGGCTGGATAATGGCTGTGATGACCTTCTGGCCCTTGCGCAGGCCCTTGAGAATCTCCGTGTTGTCCTTGCCGACCAGGCCGACCTGCACCGTCTGCTCGACCTGCTTGCCATCCTTGCCTATCACCGTGACCGTGCTGCCGTTGTCACCTTCCTTCACGGCCTCGTTCGGTACTATGAGCACGTCCTCCCTGCGGCCCGTAACGAAGTCGCAGGTAACGTTCATGCCCGGCTTGAGGCGCGCGTCGGGAAGATCGACTTCGACCGTCACCGGAATCGTCGTCACGTTCTGGTCCACGACCGACTGCGGCGCGATCTTGGTGACCTTGCCGGTGAATAGCTCGTCCGGGTAGGCCTCGACCGTCATATCGACTTCCTGGCCGACCTCGATCTGCGCGATGTCGGTCTCATCGACGTTGACCAGCGCGAACATGCGGCTGACGTCGGCGATATCGACCAGCGCGACCCCCGAGCCGGAGCCCGAGAACGACGAACGGCCGGCCGTGACGATCGATCCTTCCTCGACGTATTTCTTCGTGACCACGCCGTCGCGCGGAGCGAGGATGGTCGTGTAGCCGAGCTGCGTCCTTGCACTGGAAAGCGCCGCCTCAGAACGCTTCACTTGCGCGGTCGCCTGAATGATGTCGCCCTGCCTCACGCTGACCTGGCGGGCATTGGCCTTGGCGACTCGCAGCGCGGCCTCAGCCTGCTTCACCGCTGCCTGCGCGGATGCGACCTCCTGCTGTTTGAGCTTCACCTGAATCTGGTTGGCCTGGGCGCTGTCATAGTCGGCCTTGGCCTGATCCATCTTGGCTTCGGCGGTGCTGAGGTCGGCCGCCGTCTCGTCTTTGATGGTGTCCAGCTTGTTCTTTGCGGTGGCATAGGAGGCCTTGGCGACTTCGTATTTCTCTTGCGCTGCATCGAACGCGCTCTTCGAGACGTAGCCCTTGTCCAGGAGCGCCTTCTGGCGGTTGTAGTCCTTTTCCGCTGTGTCCAAGCTTGCCTTTGCCTGGTCGAAGGAGGACTGTGCCGAGGCAAGCTTCTGCGGCACGAGAGCGGCCTTGGCCTGGTTGTAAGCGGCCGAGGAGGCCGCGTAGTTGGCCTTCGCCTGCTTGAGGGCGGCGGCCGTCAGCTCCGGCTGGACACGGGATTGTTCCTGGGCCTGAAGCAGCTTGGTCTTCGCTGTCTCCAGGGCCTGCTGGGAGGAGATGATGTCCGATGATGTCTGGTCGCGCTGCATGGCGAGTTGGAGCTTAGCCTGCTCGGCCTTGGAGACGGAGGCGGCAAGGTCGGCCTGCGATTGCTCGAAGGCGGTCTGGGAGTCGGTTGGGTCTATGCGGGCGATCAGCTGGCCGGCCTTGACCGTATCGCCCTCGTCCACGGCGAGTTTCACGACGGAGCCGCCGACGTTGGACTTGACCTCGACTGTCGTGAGCGGCTGCAGGACGCCGTTCGCGGACACGGTCGCGACGACCGAGCCCCGATCGACGACGGCCGTGCGTATGATCGGCTCCTGGCCTGCGGCCTTGCGGGCCCGTACGACGAAAAAGCCCGCGATCAGAACGATCGCGACGAGCGCGTATATGTAGCGATTGTGTATTCGCTTCTTACCTGGCATTGGATCCCCCTTGCTTGCCGACGGCGTAGTCCATCTGGGCGATAGCGGCGTAATAGTCGTAGCGGGCCTGAACGGCGTTTGACTGAGCGGTGGTCAGCTGGACCTGCGCGTTGAGCGTGTCGAGAACGGTGCCGACCCCGGTGGCATAGCGTTCCTTCTGAGCATCATAGTTGACCTGGGCTGCTTTGAGACCGACCTCGCTTGCAGACAGGCGGTCGCTCGCGCTTGTGAGGTTGAGGTACGCTTCCTCGACCTGCGTGGGAATGTCTCTGAGCACCTGCTTTTCCTGCTGCGCAGCGTTGGCGGCACTGGCTTTGGCTTCGCGATAGACTGCCCGGTTCGCGCCGCCGTTGAATAGATCGAACACGACCCCGCCGACCATCTGCCCTCCGCTCGTCGTGAATCCGCCCTGGATGCCCTTCTGGTACTGGGCGCTGATGACAGGGCGCGGATAGAGATTGATGCGAGCGCTTCGCAGTGATGCTCGCGCCGCCCCGGCGCCGGCTTTGGTCTGCAGGACATCGGGTCTGGCGGCCAGCGCTTCGCTGACGTAAGCTTCCAGTGGCTTGACCTGGGCGGCGGGCGCCTGCGTGACATCAGCGATGTCAAACCCCGGCCGAGGGGTGAGGCCGATGGAGGTCTGCAGAGCGAGCAGGGCCGTTCTCACGCCGTTCTGGGCGGTGATCAAGCTCACGCGGGCGTTGGCAAGCTGGGCCTCGACGGGCAGCACATCCGCCTTTGCCGCCGTTCCCTGTTCCGCCGCCTGCTGGACCTGGTTTCGCAGCTCCTCCGTGTAGGTAACGGTCGCCTGCGACACGTCCGCGAGGTGCTTCGCGCGCAGAGCGTCGTAGTAAGATTTCGTCACATTGTAGCTAACGCTCTGCACGGTCCGGGTGAGAGCGGCCTGGTTCTGGGTGACGCCGTAACGAGCCTGAACGTTGCTGGCTTCGCGCAGGCCGCCGTCGAACAGGCTCTGCGAGACGTTGAGGGCGGTGCCCGTAGTGACTTTGCTTAGCACGCTCTGCGTTCCCCATTGGAAAGCGTTGTTCTGGACGGAGAGCTGTGGCAGATACGCCGCCAGCGCCTCTGACGAGCGGCCTTTCGCGATCACCAGGTTGTTGCGTGCGTTGATGACGTCGGTCTGCTCCTGCATTGCGAGCTGCAGGCACTGCTGCAGCGTGAGCGGGCCCGACGGCGCGCTTTGCTGGGCTGCTGCGGATCCCACAGCGAAGCACAGTCCAGCCACGAGTATGCAGATGAGTTTCGTCATATTCAAGCTCACTTCTGATGGGCCGCTGGCGCGGCTGGTTGCGTTGCGACCAGGGCAGAGCGCAGCAGGTCCATCGCAAGGTTGACCATCGACTGCTCGCCGGAAGACAGGTTAGCCAGCCTCTGCGCGAGACAACTCACGACCTCCAGGTGCAGCGATTCGAGGATCTTCGCCCCCGTTTTGCTGACTTCCAGCGTCAGCTTGCGGCGGTCGTCGGTCGAGCTGCTGCGCCGGACGTAGCCTCGTTCTACCAGGCCGTCAATAAGCTTGGAAGCCGCTGACAGAGTAGCTCCCAGATGCTCCGAGACCAGAGACAGCGACGCTCCCTGATGGCGGTCGATGATCATCAGTGCGCGGAACTGCTGTACCGAGAGCTCAGCATGGCTGCCCTTTCGCGCTTCCGGTTTGATGGCGCGCATGATCGCGTGGAACGTATCCATCACGTTGGCCGCGCACTGCTGGGTTGTCTCGTCACTCAAAATACCCTCCAGCGGACGATGATTGGCCGCATAAACAGTTGCCTGACTCAAGTATAAAGCGCCTATGTCAGCCTGTCAACGCTCAATAATGCTTGCCAGATGCAACTATATTCAGTAGACGCAACAGAAGCGGCAGAGGTTTCATTGGAGAGAGATATTCTTCGGGGATTTTCCGGAAGGTGTCGGAGGGGACGGCGAGGTCCCCTCCGACAGATTAACGCGGGCTACTGAGCGTCGCCCTTTTTGTACCAGTTGGATTTCTGGATCAGATAGTCGGCGTTGTCGGTGTAGCCGTCGCCGTTGACATCGCCAACAGCGCCAGATCCCCATGCGCCGCGCAGGATCGAATAGTCGGAACGCCGGTCCAATCACCCCAACAGGCCATAGCGGGCTGTGAGACCGCAGCCAGCATGCACAGGCATGCCAGGCCCGTAATCGTGAGTCCGATTTCCTTCTTGCTCATCTCCCTATCCCCCTTTTTGCCGGCAGAGTCTTGCCAGCACGCTCTCCTGAATAGCAAACCCATGTTTCTGCAGAATCGCGTCCTCTATGTTGGTCATTGTGTTCGTCTTGTGCTCGAACTTGAGGTCGTCGATAATGTTGCCGCGAGCGTATTGCAGCGGCATCTTCTGGCGCGGAGTGGTCTCCACCGCCTTCATTACGCAGTACCCGCCGTAGTCCTCGATGGGCTCGGGCGCGATCTCGCCGGCCCGGAGGACCGACATCTGCTGGTCGAACGCGCTGCGCATATACGGGTTGATCGTGGCGTCCGCGGGCGGCATGTAGCGATACTCCGGGTGCTGCGTGCGCACGGTGTCGAAGCTGGCGCCCTGCTTGATCTGGTTGATAACCTCCAGCGCCGAGGACTTGGCTTTCTCGCGCGCCGAAGCCTGCTCCTCGGCGGTAGCGCCCGCGGGCACGACAACTGGGCAGACGATCGCCTCGAACTTGACCATCTGCTCCTGCACGCCTTTGTAGCGCTTGTCATAGTAGTCCTTGATCTCGTCCTCAGACGGAGTATAGCTGTCCAGCATATCTTTGATGATGCGCCTTCTGCCGATGTCGGCAAGCCACGCCTTGCGCTGGGCCTCTTTGTAGCGCTGGAGATCCTGCTTCGAAACGTAACCCTTCTCGCGGGCCAGTTCGCCCATAGAGAGGACCGACTCGCTCGAGTTGTTGATGATATAGACCTGGGAGCACCACTCGATCGGGTCGCCCGTCAGCTCGGACAGCGACTTCGCGTCCTTCCTGGTGAGCTTGATAATCCCGCAGCGCATGACCACGTCGTCGTCCGCGGCGGTCCGCCACTGCTCGAGTTCCACGCACTGCACCGGGAACCTCGACTGCGCATCCTTCATCAGCGCGTCTATCATCGGAAACGCCTTGTCGTTGCGCACCGACCACAGCAGCCAATCCTTGTCGCTCGGTGAGAATGCGGGCTTGCCTGCCGACTGATCGCTGGTCTTGGAGGCCGTCAGAGGATGCGCCACCGCGGGGTTGTCCTGAGCGAACTGGTCCAACTCAGCCTGAGTCGGCTCCACGCTCGACCACGTCGTGTCGAGCAGCAACTCCGCCAGAGCGTCGCACTCGATCAGCTTCTGGGCGACGCTCCAGCCGACCATCTGCTCTATGGACTCATCAGACGCCTTCTTGAGAAAGATGGCGTTGAGTGCCAGTTGGCGGGCTGCGTTCTTGTAGAGCTCCTCGGCGGTGGCGAACGTCTGCAGATTTCGCACGACGCGCGTCATCTCGGCGGCCTGCGTCAGCACCTGAGCCACGGTGATCTTGCCATCGTTGCTGACAGCAAGCACTTGAGCCGACATGTCATCGGACGCGGGCTGTGCAGACGGCGCCGCCGCAGGTGTCTCGGCATACAGCGCAATCGGACATGCGCAGATCGCCACAAAGAGCGCTAGACTAAGCAAGAAACTGACTCTTCTTCCTGCCATTGGGCGTCCTCTCTTGTCTGGCCAGAGTAGGGGACTTCGTTGTCCTGCGAGGGCCGTGCTGATCCTTAGCGGTCCCGGATGTGGGGGAATCGGGGACGGCTGGGAGCCGTCCCCGTGTATCATTTTCTACGGCCTACTGGGCGTCGCCTTTCTTATACCAGTTGGCCTTCATTATCAGGTAGTCGGCGTTGTCGGTGTAGCCGTCGCCGTTGATGTCGCCCGCGATACCCAGACCCCACGCGCCGCGCAGGAGAGAGTAGTCGATGGCGTTGATAACGTTGTCACCGTTGAGGTCGCCGCCCGGCACGACAGTGCTGCCGATGAAGTCGGCGACGTACTGGCCGTCGTCAGCAGACAGGCCGCTGACGAGCTTTCGCAGGCTCCAGGCGGTCTTGGCGCTGATCGAGGTCATGTCAGGCACGTCGGTCAGCGTGTAGACCGAGACGCCGTTGTAGAAGCTCAGCGAGACCGTGTTCACCGTTGTCCCGTTGAGAACGAACACCACGCTTCTGCTGAGCGGTGCGTTTGTGAGCCCCTGCAGGCCGATGAAGCCGCTGACTTCGTTCTTGTTGACCGTGAAGTTCTTGGTGACCACGGCGGCGTTGCTCGCGTTGTCGGTGGCCTTAACGGTGATCGAGTGCGGGCCGTTGGTCCACGAAGCATCGATCGTATCCGTCCACGTGTAGCTGCCGGCGGCGCCGGTAAGCTCCGAGTAGTCGCCGTCGTCGAGCTTGAGTTCGACCTTGGCAAGGCCGCTTCCGCCCTCGTTATCCGTCGCGGTGATGTCCGCGGTCAGGCTGCCCTTGAGGAAGTTGCCGGTTGTGCCCTTGCTGTCGTCATCCACGGTCACTTCCAGAGTCGGCGCGACCGCATCGGACTCGAAGACATACGGGCCAAGCACGGTCGAGCCGTAGCCGACGCCCTCCGCGTTATAGGAGCGCACGTACAGGTAGTAAGAGCCATCCGAGCCGGGCGGCGTCGTCATTGCGCCCGCGGTCCAGGCCGTGCCCTCGGCCTCGACGATCTCGTCGGACGGGTTCGTGCTCCACTTATACCTGAAGCTGGAGACCTTGCCGTTGATGCCGAAGCCCTGCGGATTGGTGAAGCCAGGCCACCCGGCCGGCGTGTAGTGACCGCCCGCAAGTGCCGTCGTGGCGATGTTGAGACCGATGGTCGGCTCCTTCGCGAGGGTGTATCTCGCGGTGGCGCCGACATAGGCGGTTGTGTTATTCCACGCGCCTCTGGTCTGGCCGGTATTGTCACGTGCAGCTATGTCGTAGCTGTACTCGGTGTTGGACTGTAGCCCGGTGTCGGTGGCGACGACCGCGCTCGTCCAGCCGCTGATAGGCGTGCCGTCCCTGCGAATCTGGACGCCGACATTGCCGGCGCGGTAGTGATTGCTTGAGGCAGCCGACGTCGCGTCGTAAGACTCATCGGCGCCTGCGCCGATCCCTACGCCCTGGTCGAGCGGCACGTCCCACGCCAGGCTCATCTCATCAGGCGCCGCGGAAGTGACGCTTGCGAAGCTCGGGTTCTGCGGCGGTAGATTGTCAACAAACACGTCAACGTAGTTGCCGTAGCCGCCGTCCTGCCACTTCGATCCGCCGGTCGAGCCGCTGTCCTGGAAGCTGGTGCGGCCTGACTTGCTGACGGCGAAGAAGTGGAACCTGCGGTGGCCGGTGACGCCGGTAGTGGTGTTGGACCACGATCCGTTGTCGGTGGACGTCGAGGTGGTCACGTCCGTGTAGCTGGTGTCGCCCGACAGCCCGTAGCCCCACTCGTAGTGCATCTGCTTCCAGAGCGGCACGGGTCCGCTCGACCACGCGGTGCCGGAGGCTGTTACGGTGGTGTTGTTCGTGAACACTTGGCTTCCCGGCTGAGGGCTGCTGACGCCGTTGACGTTCGCGAGATCGAAGTGCGGATACCACGCGTCCTGTTCGTAACCAAGCCCGTAGCTGGAATAGGAGCCCATGTTAAAGACATTCACGCTCGGCTCGTTCCACCTCTTGTCGCCACCATTGCGCAGGCTTATGGCGCCCTCGAAGCCGCCCGTGCCGTTGTGGACTTTGAACAGCACGCGGTTCCAGCCGGCTGCCAAGCCAACGCCACCGGTCTCGTCCTGGTCTCTGGTCAGACCTCTCGCCGCGTTGTTATCATTGATCAGGCTTCCATTGACCCACACGCGGTTTCCGTCGTCCGAACCTATCAGGAACTTCGGGCCCGCTCCGGATGGCGTGTAGACCCAAGCGAAGCCGTAGGAGTCCATGTTGTCGCCGCCGCCGTAGGCGTTGGCGTTGCCTTTGAAGTTGAGGCTATTGGCGCTGTTGCAGTCACCAGTGCTGACTCTGCCCGGGATCTTGCCATTCAGACCGAGGCCCGCGGCTATGACGTTGCCGTGCGACGTATCGACTGCCGGATACAGATATAGCCCACTCTCACCCCACGCGAAGTTGCGGTTGGCTGTATCGCTGACGCTGCTCGAGGAGTAACCTCCCAGGCATGTCCAGTCGTCGATGTATTGCCAGCGAGCGGCGTACATGTGCAGCCCGGCAGCAGCAAGAACGGTGGACCCGCAGGTCTTGTTGGTGTTGCACCCCGATCCCCAGTCGGCAATGTTTGGGTTGGTCCGCCAGCCGTTCGTGCTCAGGTCGGTCCAGTCGGAGTTGAGAATGTTATACCAGCCGTTGAGCGGACACTGGTTGAGCGTAGGCTGCGTTCCGGTGTCGCCGTTGGAGCCGTTCAGCAAAACGTACTTGGCTGTAGCGGTTCCGCTGCACGTCACCTGTACGTCCGTGTTGAAATGCCCCCGACCGGAGTAGCTTCTGGCGGAGTTCCAGTACAGATTGCGGTCGTAGACCGTGCAGGTCTTGCCGGTTATCGGCACTCCGTAGGTATACCACTGTGAGATGCCACCCGTGCAGGTGTTGGTGGCCCAAGCCGAGGCGCTTGTCGGATTGGACTGCCAATCGAATGTGTATCCCGCAATCGCCGTGCCGTGGTTTTCCGGCGGGTCAACCGGGCTGTCGGATACCGCGATCGACTTGCTGATTACCGGGCCGAACCACGCGTACCCGTCGCGCACCATCTGCCATTCGGTGGTATAGGTGCCAGTCGAGGACGGCGCCTTGAGCGTGAAGTTGAATGTATACAGCCCGCCCGGCTTCACCTCTCCCGAAATATCGACTCGGGTGAAACTGGCGAACGGGTCGCTGTCGCCGACCGCTCCGAGCCGGAACCCGCGTGAAGTGAACCAACAAACGCCTCTGTTGCGATAGGTGACGCTGACGTTGTAGCTCTGCCCGGGCTGCATCGTGGAGGGAATCGTGTCCCCAACAAGCTCACAGGAATACTTGTCCCAGGTCGGGGTGTTGCCGAAGTAGCTGCAGATCCCGTTGTAGATCCCCCACTCAGCGACCGAGCGGAAGAAGTCGTCCGTTAGATACGAAGCATCCCGCGAGCAGTCGTCGTGGAACGCGAGTTCGATAAGAATCGCGGGACGGCTCGGGATCCGAATCTCGCCGAAGCCGCCAGCGGAGTCCTTTACGCCGCGATTCGACCAACTCGGCTCTTCGGGGAATGTGCTCCGTATCGTCGAGACCACGCTGTTCTGCACCGCGGTAGCCAGGTTGTAGCTGGCTGTCACATACTCCGGATGCTCCATCGCGGTGTCGCGATAGGTCTCCGTTCCCGTTGCGGTGCCGCCGCCGCCGGCGTTGGTATGGTGGGCGATATAGATGTCCGCCGCTTGGCTGTCCGCATAGAGCGGCCGGGCGCGGATGTCGTCGCTGGAGCGATCGGTAGCGGTGTCGGCTCCCGTGTTGCCACTGTAGCTGGCCCAGACGCTTCCCGGTGCACCGGCGTGATGAAGCCACGTGGACGCGCACATCTTCCACCAGGGCAGTCCCGTGTCCGAGTTGCAGCAGTCGCTCTCATCGAGCTGGCGCGGGGCCGTGAACGTTGCGCCATCCTGGACGAGATACTGCTTGAGGAACTGCACGAGCCGGACGCTGTTGGTATCTTCGAGGACAGCTTCGCCGAACCCGCACGGGTCTGAACGCTGCCATCCCCACCAACCGACCCAGTATCTCCCGTGCGACGGGCCCACGCATATTTTCTTGCCGCTGAGCCCGACGCCGGAGGTCGCAGGCTCACTGGAGGTTGCAACCGCCCTCGGCTCGGCTGCCGCAACCTGTGGCGCCGCGGACAGATACGAGGACAGCAATCTCCCGCCGCTGGTGAGCTTGATGGTGGTGACGTTCGGGAAATCGCCGATCGTTGCTCTGAACTGGTCGAAGATGTTCTGTAGAGCTGACTCGTCGAGGCCGCTTAGGACCCGCGAGGACAGGTCCACCTCGACCGCACCACTGGAGATCGAAAGCGAGTTGATCGAAACGCCGGCTGGGATGCTCGACGCCAGGCCCGCCGCGGCTTCGACCTGTGTCGGTCCGGCTATCAGCGCCCGCACGGCCGCCTCCACCGGAGCCATTCCCCGCGGAACCCCGCGTTGGGTGAGCACGAGCTCCCCGTTCGACCAAAAGCGCACAGACACCGTGTCCGCGCATACAACAGTCCCGAGAGCCGCCGCGATTACGACGGCGTACAGCATCGACGGCCAGAATGCGACTGATTTCCTCATCCCTCTCATACCCCCTGTAGCCTGCTAATGAGTACGTGAATAGTGCTAGTGGATGCTTCGGGCCAGCGGAATTGTCCATACCTTCCCACTGTGAAGGATGCAACTTCTTGCACAGTATGTCAACCCGGTAAAAGTACCAGAATTCCGCCGCGTGCCCTATGCCGCCCGGCAGTCTTTCAGGCCGACACCGCAGACCACAGCTCGGCACAGCTCCCCCATTGGTAACAGTCTTGCTGGGCGATGCGTCATGCCGGACTTGGTCCGGCATCCAGGCGACGAAGTGATGGGTCCTGAACTCTCGTGGATTCTACGAATCCACTGACGTTCCGAGGGAATCAAGTTCAGGATGACGATCCTACTCATCGTCCCTGTGAGCTGTTACACCCATTGACGTGCGCCTGCCTTGGAATGTAGCATGTAACAGATATGGAAAACGAGAGAAAAATTACGAAGCCGCGGCGCGTCACGATGAAGGACGTGGCCAAGGCGGCGGGAGTGTCTCAGACCACTGTGTCCTTCGTGGTCAACAACCTCGACGCAGGCCTCCCGGAGAGCACGAAGCGCAAGGTCCTTCAGGCATGCGCGGATCTTAACTACAGCCCCAACGAGGCAGCCCGACGGCTTGCTACGAAAGTCTCACGCGCGATCGGGCTTGCCGTTTATGATATCTCGGCTCTCCCGAACTACAGGCAGTCCGCCGCAACGGTTGTCGCGTCCGTATACCGCGCGGCCGAGGCGAGGCAGCAGAGACTGCAGATATACACGACCCACGAAAGACGTGAGGATGGCTCCGACATCGGCACCTACTTCTCCATGCCCGTACGAAGCCGTGAGGTCGAGGGCATCATCATCTGGGACTCGTTCGTAGGAGAGGAGCGCATAATCAGCGCGTATAACGAGGGTCTGGCTATGGTCACGCTCGATCGCCGCTGTGGCGACGTGCCGTCCGTGACCCCCGACTACGCAGCCGGTTTCCGCAAGGTGGCCGAACACATTGCCGAGAGGGGCTACGACCGAATATGCGTGGCCACCCGCAAGGGCAACTACTATCGCGACAAGTCCGCTCGCGGCCCGTTCCTCGGAGCCGCGATGGATCTGGGGCTTCCCGCCAGCGATATTACCACTCTTGAGGTCGATATAGAGACCCAAACCGACCCCGAGCTCATGCAGCGAATCATCGACAAGATGCTGGACAGCAAGCCCTGGCCCAGGGTGATGGTCTGCATGTACGATGTGATCGCGCTTGCGGCGATGTCGGCGCTGCGCAACCGCGGTGTGCGCGTTCCCGAGGATATCGCGGTTATCGGCTGCGCGGGAGTGCCAGCTTCGGCTGACCCGGCATACGGGTTGACCACTCTTCACATCAGGCATGACCTGATGGGTCAGCACGCCGTCGACCTTGTGCTGAGGATGGTCAGCGGCGAGGACCTGACCGGCACCTCCGTGGTCGTGCAGCCGGACCTTATCGTACGCACCAGCACGTGATCGCCGCCCGGCGCGCGCAGTCTCCGCTCCTACGCTCAAATTCCGGACCACTGCGCGTGTAGGCTTGGCGAAAAAACCTCCGTCTCTCCCCTTGTCAGACGCGAAAAGCTAGGTTATAATGCGTATTAGTAAAGCGGTACAGTGAGTTGCCGCTAGTCCGGATTATGCATCTTCCGCGTAATCCGGGGCTTCAAGAGCATTATTCACGATCCTCGTGAATGATGCCAGCTAGATCCGATTTTTCGCGCTCTGCGCTTTGAGTCAGGGGAATATGCGAGACGTCATAGCTTCGAGAGGCGTCGTGGTCGCAGCCGACCGGATGGCTGCAAGCGCCGGTGCAGAGGTGCTCCGGAAGGGCGGTAACGCGGTCGATGCCATCGTGGCCGCGGCACTGGCGGAGTGCGTGGTTCAGCCCCACAACGTTGGGCTAGGCGGCTACGCGGGCACGATGGTCACCTATTCCGCTAAGCATAATGTAGTCTCAGTGATCGATTTCGACAGCATCGCCCCCGCGGCAGCCCGCCCCGATATGTTTCCTCCCCACGTGTGCACCGACAACTGGGACATTGCCAGCGACGGTAACTCCGGCGGCCCGGGGATGAACGAGTACGGATGCATGTGCGTGACGGTCCCGCCCATAGTTGCCGGCCTGGCGCTGGCTGTGGAGCGGTTCGGACGGATGTCGTTCGCGGATGTCGCTGCCGGTGCCCAGCGCCTTGCCGACGGAGGATTCACGGTCTATCGCATGCTGGCTAAAGCGCTTTCGCTATTCGCCAAGCATGCGGACGCGGAGTCGGTGCGCGCGCTGCTCCCGAATGGCGTCGTACCCAAAGAGGGCGATGTCCTGGTTCAGAAGGACCTCGCCGCCCTCATCGCCGCGCTCCGCCGCGACGGTCCGATGGCGTTCTACACCGGCGACGTACGCGCCAGGGTGCTCGACAGGATCAAGCGAGGCGGGGGCATCGTCGAGGAGTCGGACTTCTCCGCCGTCGCGCCCCGTGTGGAGGAGCCGATCGCCGTGAACTGCGGTGAGTTCGACGTGTTCACCCCTGGCCCACCCGCCGGCGGCATCACCGCTCTGCAGATGCTGCGCGTACTCGACCTGATCGACTTCGCGCCGACCGATCTTGCCACAAGCAGGCATTATCACCTGCTGATAGAGGCCGCAAGGCACGCGTGGCGCGAACGCTTTGAGTGCCTGGGAGACCCGCTGCACGTCGATGTGCCGATAGACGAAATGCTCTCCGAGCGCCGCGCGCTCGATACTCTGGCCAGAGTCGAGAGCGGGGCCCTCGCGCCCGATGTCTCGGTCAGCGCGGCCGGATCGGAACACACCGTGCATCTCGTGGCGATCGACGGCGACCGCAATATGGCTTCCCTGACTGCTACCCACGGAAGCTGGTTCGGGTCGATGATCGCGGTGGACGGGCTCGGGCTGGTGCTCGGGCACGGGATGTCGCGGTTCGATCCGGTTCCCGGCAGGCCCAACTCCATCGCCCCCGGCAAGCGCGTTCAGCACAACATGTCCCCCATCATCATCACCCGAAATGGCCAGCCCTATTGTGCGATAGGAATGCCCGGCGGACGCAAGATCATCAATGGCAGCGTGGTATTGGCCCACGGGATCACCGAGTTTGGCCTCACATGCGGCGAGGCGATGGCCCTCCCCAGGTTCCACCTGGACGGGTCCGGCCCGGCGGTGGTGGACTCGGCGGCGCTCGTGAGTGAGATGAAGAAGGGCGGCTGCGACGTGGAACTCGCCGACAAGCGGCTGGGTGGGCCGGTGGCAGGCGCGCTGGTTGCGGATGAGACCGGTCTGCTCATGGCTGCATCGGAGGCCGGTTTCGAGTGTGTGGCGGCCGTGTGAGAAGCGCGGCAAAGCTCGTGCCGAAGCGCCTGAGTCGATCCCCGAACCAGAGCCTCGAAAACGCGCGGCCAAGGATAATCGCCGCGCCGCGCGTAAGAGGCAAGTATTGCTATGGCAGGGGGGAACTCGATGTCGAGTCTGACTGTGGCGGTTGTGCTGGCTGTCGTGGTCGTTGGTGCGGGAGCGTCGGCGAAGACCGGCAGCACGATATACACTCCGGAACGCGTCGCGAACGCTCGCCGGAATATCCAGCGCTACGACTGGGCGAAGAAGCAGCGCGATAGCACGGTCAAAGCCGCGGATGCGTACGCTAAACAGACCGACGATTGGCTGTGGAACCTCGTGACGCCGCAGTCGATCCCGCGCGGGACGCAGGTCAGCAGGGCGACCGGATGTCCCGAGTGCGGCAAAGCCATCGAGCGGTTCGGCAGATGGCCGTGGAAGGTTGACGTCTTCAACCGGCCGTGGAAGATCCAGTGCCCGTCCTGTGGCGAGGTCTTTCCCAAGAACGACTTCGCGAAGTTCTATGAGAGCGGCAAGGATGCAGGCGGAGTGTTCAGGCCCGAGCTTGCCGACCGCTCGCTGCTCTACAACACCGACCACCCCGACCCCAAAGACCCCCTCCACACATACGGTGTGGACGACGGCATGGGCTGGAAGGACGACAAGGGCAACGTCTACCGGTTCATAGGCTGCTACGGCCACTACGGCGCGTGGACCCACGTGATCTCGGGGCTTACCTGCCTTCGCGATGCCTACATCTACACGGGCGACCCGATCTACGCGCACAAGGCGGGCGTGCTGCTCTACCGCGCCGCCGAGTTCTACCCCGACATGGACTGGGCGCCGTGGTTCAAACTCGGGTTCAACAACAGCGACGGTGGCTCCGGCAAGGGCAAGGTCTACGGCCGGATATGGGAGACCGGCGTCGCCCGATCTCTCATGCTGGCATACGATGGTGTCTATCCGGGCCTGGACGATCCCGAGTTGCTCAAGTTCCTGTCGGCCAAGGAGGGCAAGCCTGTGGATGCGGCCGCCGTGCGCAAGCTCGCTGAGGACAACATCATCCGCGTCGTGCAGAATGGCGTGCTCGCCGGTCGCATATCCGGCAACGAGGGCATGCACCAGTCAACGATGGCCACCGCCGCCGTCGTTCTCGACGAACCGGGCACCTCCGACCAGTGGCTCAAATGGCTGTTCGCGGACGGCGACGTGAACCACGGCAACCCCAACGGCGGCGACCTCAAGCGGCTGTTCGCGACCAAAGTCGATGACGATGGAATGGGCTGCGAGGGCTCGCCGATGTATAACGGCCTCTGGCGGCAGTTGTTCAAGGTGGTCTCGGAGGTGCTGGAGGTCTATCCGAAGTATGACGGCCCGCGCATCACCGACTTCCCCAAGTACAAGAGGATGTTCGAGGCGCCGGTGCGGCTGATATGCTGCGACGAGTACGTGCCCAACATCGGAGACTGCGGCAAGGTCGGCTGCCCGGAGTTGACCGGCGTGAAGCTGGAGGACTTGATCTATGCCTATCAGACATTCAAGGATCCTCTGCTGGCACAGATGGCCGACTACGTCGCACGGCTGAAGGGCTCCCAGACTCGCGGCGATATCCTTGACCCTGAGCCCGAGGATGTGATGGCGCCGATCAGGCAGGTAGTCGAGGAGAAAGGACCCTATGTCCCCAAAACGGACAACCTACCGGCCTACGGGCTCGCGATCCTGCGAAGCGGCAAGGGAGAGAACCAGCGCGCGCTCACGCTCTACTACGGCCGCAATATGGGTCACGGCCACAAGGACACACTCAATATCGATCTTTTCGGCTTGGGCCTAGATCTGATGCCCGACCTCGGCTACCCCGAGCACGCGAGCGTCTGGCCCTCGCGCTACGAGTGGTCCTCCAACACTATCAGCCACAACACCGTCGTGGTGGACCGCCGCAAGCAGGCCGATGAGTTCTCCGGCAAGGCGCGGTTCGTCAAGCAGGGCGATGGCGCATCGGTCGCGGAGGTCTACGCGCCGGAGGTCTACCCGCGGACCTCGCTCTATCAGCGCACCGTCGCTATGATCGACGCCTCCCCTCCCCAACAAGAGAGCAAAGACTTCTATGTCGTCGATATCTTCCGCGTGCGTGGCGGCAGGGAGTGCCACTACAGCCTCCACGGTCCCGAAGGCGACGTCGTCACCGACGGCTTGGATCTCGTCTCTCAGCCCAAAGGCACGCTGATGGGCGAGAACGTCGAATACGCCGCCCAGACCGGCGACGGCAGCGACTATTGGAAGAACGCAAGTGGATTCCAGTATCTCTACGACGTGCGGCGGGACAAGCATCCGTCGGCGTATCCCGCAGTGACCTGGCGGTGCAAGGACACATGGCATGTCCTGAAAAAGGTGACAGACACCTTTTTTCCACGCCTGCGCGTCAATCTTGTCAACCCTCCCGGCGAAGTGATCCTCGCGCACGGCGACCCGCCTCAGAACAAGCAGGGCAACCCGAGGCGCCTCACCTACCTCCTGGAGACGCACGAAGGCGCGTCATCGACGTTCGTCAACGTGATCGAGCCCTACTCCGGCGAGCGCGTCATCAAGAGCATCGAGCGCACTGACAGGGGAGATACCGTCACGCTCAAGATCACGCTCGTGTCCGGGCGCGTGGATTACATCGTGAGCGCGCTCAGCCCGCAGCCGATCACCCAGGCCGCGGGCAAGCCGAGTGCCAGGTTCGCTGTTGTGATCAAGGAGAACGGTAGCGTGAGCACCAGGCTGACGGCGAACTGAGCCGGTACACAGCCTGCGTTGACCGCTGCGGCTTGGGCTGTTATACTCAGCCTTAGGGGCCTATCTCAACACGATAAAACGCTCCGTAGACGATGCGAACGCCGCCGTCTGGTACGTCACTGCCCTGATCGACGCGAAAAAGGCGGTCAGGGAGGTCGTCGAGCGGTGGATGCATAAGCTGGGGTCTGTCGGGGTCTAGTTTGATGGAAAAACTCCACCTGTCCAATCTGAAGACGCTCGAGGCCGAGAGCATACACATCATGCGCGAGGTCGTGGCTGAGTTCGAGCGGCCGGTGATGCTGTATTCCGTCGGCAAGGACTCCTCCGTGATGGTGCGGCTTGCGCAGAAGGCTTTCGCGCCGGGCCGGATACCGTTCCCGCTGCTGCACGTAGACACGGGGATGAAGTTCCCCGAGATGTACGAGTTCCGGGACGCGTTCTGCAAGGAGATCGGCGCGGATCTGCGGGTGTATCGTTACGAGGATGCCATAGCGCAGGGTACCGACCCTTGGAAACTCGGGACCGTCAAGTGCTGCGCGCTCCTCAAGACCCAGGCGCTTCTGAACGCGCTCGCCGAGGGCGGCTACGACGCGGCGTTCGGTGGCGCCCGGCGCGACGAGGAGAAATCCCGCGCGAAGGAGCGCGTCTACTCGTTCAGGGACGCATTCGGCCAGTGGGACCCGAAAAATCAGCGGCCGGAGCTGTGGAACCTCTACAACGGCCGCATCAGGAAGGGCGAGTCAATTCGCGTCTTTCCGCTTTCGAACTGGACCGAGCTCGACGTCTGGCTCTACATCCACCTCGAGAACATCCCCGTGGTGCCGATGTACTTCGCGTCGGAACGGCGGATCGTGATGCGGGAGGGTCGGCTGGTGCCCGTATACGAAGGAACGCAGCTCAACGAGGGCGAGCAGCCCGAGACGATACTCTGCAGGTTCCGCACGCTGGGCTGCCATCCCTGCACCGGAGCCGTCAAGTCCGGCGCGACCAGCGTGACCGACATCGTGCAGGAGATGATGGTCGCGCGCCACTCCGAGCGCATCACCCGACTCATCGACCACGACCAGGACAGCTCAATGGAGCAGAAGAAACGCGAGGGATACTTCTGATGACTCTGGAAGCGTTTCTGAAGCAGGTCCAGGAGGCCGATCTCCTGCGGTTCACGACTGCCGGCAGCGTTGACGACGGCAAGTCCACGCTGATCGGCCGGCTGCTGCACGACTCCAAGAATATATACGAAGACCACCTCGCCTCGCTCGCCAAGGACTCCCGCGGACTTGGCCGCGAAGAGATCGACTACGCGCTGCTCACCGACGGCCTCAAGGCGGAGCGCGAGCAGGGAATCACGATCGATGTCGCCTACCGCCACTTCGCCACCCCAAGGCGCCGCTTCATCATCGCCGACACGCCCGGCCACGAGCAGTACACGCGCAACATGGTCACGGGCGCGTCCACGGCGAACCTTGCGATCGTGCTGATCGACGCGCGCAACGGCGTCGTGACGCAGTCCAAGAGGCACGGCTTCATTGCGTCGCTGCTCGGCATCCCGCACATGGTCGTCGCTGTCAACAAGATGGACCTCGTGGACTACTCGCAGGCCGCGTTCGAGGAGATATGCGAGGAGTATCGCGAGTTCTGCGCGAAGCTGCCCGCGCGGGATGTCGTTTTCATCCCGATGAGCGCGCTTCGCGGGGACAACGTGGTAGAGCGCAGCGCCAATATGCCGTGGTACGATGGCCCGCCCGTGCTCTCGCACCTCGAAAACGTGCACATCGCCAGCGACCAGAACCTGATCGACCTACGGTTCGCCGTTCAGTATGTGCTCCGCCCCAATCAGGACTTCCGCGGCTACTGCGGGACGGTGGCGTCGGGCGTGATGCGCGTCGGCGACGAGGTGATCGCGCTGCCGTCGGGGAAGACAACGCGCGTTGCAAGGATCATCGCCGCCGGAGACGAGGTCGATCACGCGTTTCCGCCGCAGTCGGTTGTGGTCTGCCTTGAGGACGAGATCGACGTCAGCCGCGGCGACATGATCGCGCACGCGGCGAACCGGCCGTGGGTCGCGGGCGACATCGAGGCCATGTTGATCTGGATGGACGCCAAGCCGCTCGAACTCGGCCGGCAGTATGTCATCAAGCACACGACGCGCTCCGTCCGCGGTCGGCTGACCGAGCTGAAGTACCGCATCGATCCCAATACCCTGCACCGCGAGCCGGCGAAGTCGCTCGGCCTCAACGAGATCGGGCGAATCGGGATGCAGTTGCTGCGACCGATCCTGTGCGACGACTACGCCCGCAACCGCCAGACCGGCGGGTTCGTCGTGATCGATCCGGTTACCAACTTCACTTGCGGCGCCGGGATGGTGATCGACCGCTCGCACCGCTACGAGGCATCTCGTCATGCCGACGCCGCTCGTCATCCTGACGCCTCTCGTCATCCTGAACTTGATTCAGGATCCATCCGCAACCTCACGCCCCACGTCGGCCACGTCTCGACCGAGGACCGCCAGCGCCTGTTCGGCCACCGTCCCGTTACGGTCTGGCTGACCGGCCTGAGCGGCTCCGGCAAATCCACCCTCGCCTACGCGCTCGAGAAGCGGCTGACCGAGGAGGGCCACGCGTGCTTCGTGCTCGACGGCGACAACATCCGCCACGGCCTCAACAAGGACTTGGGTTTCTCCGCCGAGGACCGCGCCGAGAACATCCGTCGCGTCGCCGAAGTCGCCAAGCTGCTAAACGACGCCGGACTGATCGTGATAACCTCGTTCATCTCGCCGTTCCGCGCCGACCGCGCGGACGCCAGAGACATCATCGGCGACGAGCGCTTCATCGAGGTCTTCGTCGACGCGCCCATCGACATCTGCGAGCAGCGCGACCCCAAGGGCCTCTACGCCAAGGCGCGCAAGGGCGAAATCGCCGAGTTCACCGGCGTCTCCTCACCCTACGAGCCGCCGGAGTCGCCAAGCCTCGTCGTGCTCACGAGCGAGATGGCTGCGGACGCGTGCGTGGAGGCGGCGATGGGGCATCTGAAAGGGCAGGCCGCGCTGGATTAGGCGCGGCTCCTATTCCCCATTCCCCATTCCGCAGTCGCCGTTCGTATACCCCAGTTCCTCCATATCCTCCCTCAGAAAATCGAAGTCGTGCTCACCCTCGTCGGTCTTCCAGCGGCCGACGGCTTCGGGTTTGACCTCGATCTTGGCGAGCGGGATTCCGAGGAACTCCTCTATGCGCTGCAGCGTGGCATCCTGATCGAGCACGAAGTCCTCGAAGCGGACGTCGATAGTGCGCTTCGGCGGCGGCGTCGCCTTCACGATCTCGCGCTGGTATTTCCAGCTTATCGCGCGGCGGCGGCGGACGTCGTCGGTATGATCGTATGGTATGCCGAAGTCGGCGAGGTCGTCGGTGACGTGCGAGCCGAGGATAGCGTCGCGGGGGTCACGCGTCCAGTGGATGTAGTAGGCGTCAGGAAACATGCGCGCGATCCAGGGGTAGACCAGGGTCGTCTCGGGGATCTTCCAGCCCTTGTTCTCAGCGTCGCTTTGGAGCACCGAGGACAGATACGACTCGATCAGCCGGGTGAACTCCGGATCGATCGGCCCGTCGATGACCTTCGAAAAGTCCCAACTCATCCCGCCGAGGTGTCTCACGTTTCGCGACATCACCCTGCACGCCTCATACATCTCCTGCGGCGGGATCAGATCCCCTGAGGCATTGAGCTGCGCGCCCATATACACGCCGCTTTCGCTAAGCGTATGAGAAATGGCTCGGGTGCCCCCATGTCCCCGGCCTATGATCGTGATCAGCATTCTGGATTACGCTCCGTATTCGCGGTATTTCTCTTCAACCATACCACACTTGATGTCGGCTGCCCTGCCTGAAAAACTCGGTGGCGGCTGAAATTGCCGAAAAAATCGAACAAGGGAGATTATACGAAGGTCAACACCGCAAGGGGCAGAACATGAACTGTGTGACTACGCAATAAGGAGCGTTCTATGATCAAGCTCGGAGTCAATTCAGTGCTGTTTGGCGGATTCGACTTTGCGACCGCCGCGAAGCACATCAAGATGGCCGGCTACGACGGCGTGGAGATCTCGGCGATCAAGGGCATGTGCGAGCACCTCGATCTCGACAACTGGAAGGCGCAAGCCGCGGAGCTCAAGCAGATCGTTGCAGACAACGGCCTGGAGTTCCTGTCGATGGAGGAAGCTGCACTTGACGAGGATCGCCTCACGAAAGCCTTCGAGGCCGGAGCGGAGATCGGCATCCCCGTCGTCAACATTGGCCCTGGCGGAAAGGCCGACGTCGAGGAGGACTTCGTCCGGCAGACCGATATGATCGCGCAGATGGCTGCCAAAGCCGAGTCCTACGGCGTGACGCTGTGCTGCAAGGCGCACGTCGGCGGCTCGATCTACAACACCCCGACCACGCTGCGAGCGATGGAAAAGATCACTTCGCCGGCCTTCGGCGTGGACATGGACCCCAGCCACATCTATCGCGCGGGCGAGAATCCCGCCGACGCGCTTGCGCCCGTGCTCTCGCGCACGAAGCACATCCACATCCGCGACTGCAAGGGACCCGGCCCGTCACCCGGTGCGCCGCCGGACCAGGCGTGCGGACGAGGCGACATCGACCTGATGGCCTACTGCAAGGTGATGGTTGACGGCGGCTACAACGGACCGGTGTGCCTTGAGGTCATCGGCGCCGGCGAGCTTGCCTTGCCGGACGTCTCGATCATCGCGGCCGAGAGCTACGGCTATCTCAACGCGTGCCTGAAGGCGCTTGGGGCTAGATAACGGATTCAACACTCGAGAACTGAGGAGTTCAATGGCAAAGAAACCCAACCTGATCCTATTTGGGATCGACAGCCTGCGGGCTGATCACATGAGCCTGTATGGCTATCCGAAACTCACTACGCCGCACATAGACGAACTGGCCTTCGGCGGCGCGGTCTTCGAGAACTGCTACAGCCCGTCGATTCCGACCACGCCGGGCTATAGCTCGATGTTCACCGGCATGGACGTTTTCGGCACCGATGTCGTCGCGCTGCGCCACGAAGGACCTCTAGGCAAGCACGTCAAGACACTCGCCGAAGTGCTTGGCAAGAAGGGCTACAACACGACCTGCGTCGGCTTCAGCGGAAACCAGGCCTCGCGCGGCTTTGCGAAGTATATCGACTTCAGCGGCTGGGGCGAGTGGTCCGCCGGCCGGAGCCACAAGGCCGAGAACCTCAACGCGGTCGCCATTCCGGAACTCAAGGAACTCGCGGCGGACGAGAAGCCGTTCTTCCTGTTCCTGCGGCACATGGACCCGCACTCGCCGTATCTGCCGCCGGCGCCGTTCGAGAGGATGTTCTACGACGGCGACGAGTTCGACAAGTCGAACCACTCGCTGGACCCGGTGATGAGCTTCAAGCCGTTCTGCGACTACTTCGCGAGCTGGTTCCCGCCGCACTGCAAGGACAAGGACTACATCATAGCGCAGTACGACGGCGCGGTCGCCTACATGGACGCGTGTATCGCCAACATCTTCCAGACTGTGCGCTCACTCGGCATCGAGGAAGAAACGCTGATCGTGATCGACTCGGACCATGGCGAGACGCTCCACGACCATGAATGTTGGTACGACCATCACGGTCTCTACGATTGTACGCTCACCATCCCGCTCATATTCTACTATCCCGGCAAGATCGCCCCGGGCATGCGGTTCGATGACTACGTGCACATGAAGGACATTATGCCCACGATTCTCGACCTGATGGGCATAAAGACGAATATCAAATTCGACGGCCGCAGCCTGATGCCGCTGTTCGAGGGTCAGCCCCGCGTTCAGGAGCCCGAGTACTATCTCACCGAGTGCACCTGGATGCGCAAGCACGGCTGGAGGACCCCGGAGTGGAAGTACATGCACGCCCTCGAACCCGACATGCACTTCAAGCCGGAAATCGAGCTCTACAATCTGCTGACGGACCCCGAAGAGAACAACAACGTTGCGGACGCAAACCCCGAGGTCGTGAAGATGCTCGAGGAGCGCATGCAGAACTGGATCGCCAAGCGCGAGAGCGAGACCGGCCGCACGAATCCGATCTACACGAACCTCAACTGGCACGGCAGGGGCGTGCAGTTCGAGACTTCTCAGCAGGCTTACGACACCCTGCACATCGGCTCGCCCAAAGCGGCCGAGGCCCTGCAGGCGAAGGAGCTCCAGACCCAGCGAGGGCAGAAGGAGCTGTAGGAGATTAAGCGTGGGTGCCTGACGGCACTTGCGGTTGCTATCGTGATCGTTGTTCTGGCGGCGGGTGTGCTCTACGGAGTGCACCGCCGCCACTACGCGGGATGGACAATCCGCGGCAGCGGATGGTCAAGGACCTGCGCCGGCGTTACCTGAATGTGGGGACCTAGCCAAGGTCGCCCCTTCGAATGAATTCGAGGCTACGCCGTACAAAGTCGGCCTCCGGGGACTGAGCCTGTAGTCGGTGAAGACCGACTTCGTTAGCGTAGCCTCGGTTTCAACCGTAGGCGGGGTCGGGGGATCGAGATGTCCAACACCTATATGCAGTTATACGTGCATATGGTCTGGGGAACGTGGGACAGATTGCCTCTGCTTGTTGGGGGAGTCAAGGACGCCGCCTATGCTTGCATACGGGCGAAGTGCAAGGAACTTGGCGCGAAAGTGATCGAGCTGGGTGGAGTCGCAGATCACGTGCATCTCTTGGTGGAACTGCCGACCACGCGGTGCATCGCCGACCTTGCCAAGGAAGCGAAAGGATCGTCGTCGCATCTGGTCAACCACGAGGTGCAGTCAGCCGGAGCGTTCAAGTGGCAGGGCGGCTACGCCGCATTCACCGTCTCGAAATCGCTTGGGCCGACGGTCAGAGAGTACATCCGGAATCAGGAAGAGCACCATAGGGCCGGCACGACCGACAAGGACGCTGAGTGCGCTTGGACGGAGAACGAGCCGCCGATCACCTTCGAATGAATTCGAGCTACGCCGTACAAAGTCGGCCTCCGGGGACTGAGCCTGTAGTCGGTGAAGACCGACTTCGTCAGCGTAGCCTCGGTTTCAACCGTAGGCGGGTAGGCGGGCAATGAAGCGAACAGAGGAAGGCAAATGGTTAGGGTATGTGTAATCGGCCTCGGGCCGATCGGGAATCTGCACGCGGATATATATAAGGCCGATGCGCTGGCCGAGCTGGTCGGCGTGTGCGATATCATCGAGGAGCGGGCCAGGCGCGCGGGCGAGCGGCTCGGGGTGCCGTGGTTCACGAGCGCGCCGAAGATGCTTGCCGAACTGAAGCCCGACGTGTGCAGCATCGCGACGGGCGGGTTCGAGTACTCCAGCGACCACTTCGAGCCCACCATTCAGGCGCTCGAAGCCGGGTGCCACGTCCTCTGCGAGAAGCCGATCTGCAACGAGATCGACAAGGCCGCGGAGATGGTGCGCGTCGCACGGGAGCGCGATCGCTGTTTCGGCATCGATTTCAACCACCGCTTTACCCCCGCCGCGCGGTTCGCCAGGCAGTGGCTGGACGAAGGCAGGCTCGGCACGCTGATCTTTGCCAACATGGCGCTGTGGATCGGCCGCCAGGGCAGCTTCGACTCGCCGTACTTCCACCTCAAGGCCCTCAATCCGCACTCGGTCGATATGCTGCGGCACTACTGCGGGGATATCGTTAAGGTCCAGTGCTTCGGCATGAAGGCGCCGGGGCGCGACATCTGGTCAACGGCCTCGTTCAATTTCCAGTTCGCAAACGGCGCGGTCGGGCACCTTACCAGCAGCTACGACATCGAGCGCGGCCACCCTATGGAGCGCTGCGAGGTCGCCGGAGTCGGCGGGCGGTTCGTGCTTGAGGACATGTGGCGCGAGGTCACGCTGTATCCCGCGGGCGAGCCGGTCAAGTCCGTGTACACGAACCCCGTCTTCGGCGGCTACAGCAACTTCAACGATACGTTTGCCAACCGGCTCCACTGCTTCCTCGCGCAGATCGCCGACGGGGCCGCTCCGGACGAGATCGACGGAACCGGCGCTGACGGCCTCGCCGCGCAGAAGGTGATCGCCGCCGGCATCGAGTCCCTCGAAACGGGGCGGATCGTGGACGTGTGATCGGCATCAACAAAACGCGCGCCGGAGCGTCATATTGATAGGAATCGCGGGACGGACGACGAATACTCAGTTGTCCGTCCTGTTTTGCTCTCTTGCTGGAACAAGCAGGCGTTCCCGACAGTATGGTAAATAGCCGCAACCTGAATCCGATGAGGGAATCGATTATGCATATCGCTCCTTTCCGCAGGGTGTGTCTTCCCCTTTTCCTTCTCTGTGCTTCCGTTGTTCTCGCAAGCTCGTGTATGGCAGTCACCATGCGCGTCAACGTCGGCTTTGGCGGAGTTCAGAAGCAATCGGTCTGGACGCCGATCGCCGTGCAGTTGTCCAACCCGGGCGAGAGCGACATCGAGGGCGACCTGCGAATCGACCTTCCCGGCAGCGGCAGGACCCCGATGCCGGTGTGCACAGCCGCGGTGAACCTGCCCGCGCACTCCACCAAGCTCTATCACGTCTATGGCCGTCTGTCCGGCTATGGCGGCAAGCTGAGAGTCGTGCTTGCCAGAGGCTACGGGGTCCTGGCAGCCAAGGAGGTCAACATCAACACGGCCTCCGAGGATGACAAGCTCATTGTCACGGTGGGCGACAGGTCGGGCCGGCTGAGCTTCTTGCAGGGCGAGACGATCAACGTGCCCGCGAAGCCGCGGCGGCAGGGCCCGGGCTACTCTCCCGGCGGAACGACCACAGCCAACATCGAGGCGGGCTCGATCTCGCCTGAGGTTCTTCCAGACCGCCCGGCGGCTTACGAAGGGATTGACGTGCTGGTGGTATCCGGGCTTGTGCCGGAGTCCACGAATCCCAACTCACTCAAGGCGGTCTGCTCGTGGGTGGCGTCGGGCGGGACGCTGGTCGTTTCCGCTGGGCCGGACTACCGGGCCTACACGAACGCATTCTACGATGAACTGCTGCCCGTGAGTGTCCAGGGCGCGGCGGATGTGCCGAACATGGCCGGGCTTTCTTCGATCGGGGGCCAGGCATTCCCCGCGACGCCTGCGGTGGTCACGCACTCCACAGTGAAGCCCGGCGTCGGACGCGTGCTTGTGGCCGGCCCCGGCATGCCGCTCGCGGTTGTCAGGAAGTACGGCGCGGGGCGCGTGGTCTTTCTCGCGTTCGACTATCGCACGCCGCCCTTCTCTGATTGGAACGGCAAGACGGCGTTTTGGAAGAGCATCATCAGATCGGCCGGCGGCGAGCCCATCGTTCCGACCAACACTCAATTCGCGGGCGAGGACTACTACAGCCAATATGGCTATCGACAGGAAGAGGGCCTCGGTGATGTCGTATCGCAGAATCCATCCGTCAAGACCCCTTCCATCAATACGATCGGTTTCTTCCTGCTGGCGTATCTCATCGTGCTCGTGCCCGTCAACTACGTCGTCCTGCGGCGCAGGCGCAGACTGGAACTGGCATGGCTCACCACGCCGGCGATAGTCATCCTGTTCACGATCGGCGCTTATCTGATCGGCTATACGATGAAAGGCGGCAGCCTGCGGCTCTGCGAAGCAACCATAGTGGAGGCTTCGTCCGGCGCTCGCTACGGGCGTGCGGTGACCAACGCGTCGCTGTTCTCCCCCGCGAGGCGCTCCTACGATATGGCGATATCCGATCCCAGTGCGATCAGCCAGATGATTTCGACCGGTCCCGGCGACCAGCCGCCCACGGCCTACCTGGGCGACACCTCGCTGATTCCGGGAGTGGGGATGGCGATGTGGTCCTCGAAATCATTTGAGTCGGTGGGCGGCAGGGACCTCGGCGGCGCCGTCACGGCGACGCTCCGGCAGAACGGTGGCGAGATCAGCGGGCAGATAACGAACAACACCGCGGTCGATCTCCACGACTGCAGGGTGGTGTTCGGCAGCGCGAGGCTCGATATCGGCCGTCTTTCCAAGGGCCACTCAAAACAGATCAAGCTGGCGTATGGCGGCGCCGTGGGGGGCGGTCCGTCGAACTCCGATCCCGAGCAGCCCCTGACCCTCAGAATGGACCGTTTCGCTACCCGGTGCGCGATGCAGGCCGGATCGCCTGCGCTGGTCGGCTATGCGTCAGCCGGCGACGGCACGTTCGGTGTGGCGAACAACAGGCCCAGGGCTGAACGTTCGCTCTGCTACATCGTTCACCTCAACTACGAGGTCGGCGATGCGGCCGTGATCAATCCCGGAATGGTCAAGGCGTGGCGGCCGGACGAGGACAGCTACTACTATGACCGTCAGGGCGACGCTCAGGGCGGAGGCATGCTTGGCGGATACGTGCAGGGCGGCGAGAGCTTCACCGGCGCGTATGAACTGCCTGTTCCGGCCGGCTACAAGGTGACTTCGCTCAGCCTTGTGGGCTGGGTGAACCGCAACAGCAAAGCCGGCGCGGGCAAGGGGCGCGTTAGTGTGAAGCTGCTCAACCGCAAGAACGGCAAATGGGACGAGGTGAGCTTCCCGTCCGGTGGGTCCGTGCCCAATCCGGCCGCCTACGTCAGCGAAGAGAACGTCGTGAAGGCCAAGATCAGTTCCACCGGCGGCGCCCAGTCGGAGGTGAGCTGCGGCATATCCGCCGAGGCCAGGCGTCAGTAGCTTTCTATCACGAGAACAAGGAATGGGCAGAGCGCCAAAAAGGAGTCGAGTGAGCGGGGTCTTGCGGGCGTGAATACCCGCTGAGGGCACTCCCCTCCCTTTTCGGTTCGCGTTTTCTTGGTTTCGCGCTTTCGCGATTGCATTTCATTCCGGCTCTGCCGGGATAGGAGACTGTGACTATGCTCAGGATCGAGAACCTGACTAAGCAATACGGCAAGCTGTGCGCGGTCGATAACTTGAGTCTGCAGCTCGACGCAGGCGACATCATGGGCTTCATCGGCCCCAACGGCGCGGGCAAGACGACGACGATACGCATCGTCGCAACGCTGCTCAGGGCAAGCTCCGGCAAAGCCTATGTGAACGGCGTCGACGTGGACACCAACCCGGAAGAGGTGCGGCCGCTGATCGGCTACATGCCGGACTTCTTCGGCCTCTACGACGACGTGAAGGCCTGGGAGTACCTGGACTTCTTTGCCGCCGCGTATCGGGTCCCCAAGTCCAAGCGCGCCGGGGCGATCGATGACGTGCTCGAGCTCACAGACCTGACCGGCAAGCGCGACGCGTTCGTAAGCGAGCTCTCGCGAGGCATGCAGCAGAGGCTGTGTCTGGCCAAGACGCTGCTTCACGACCCCAAGCTCCTGCTGCTCGACGAGCCGGCCTCGGGCCTGGACCCTCGCGCGAGAATCGAGATCAAGGAACTCCTCAAGGAACTCCGTAAGATGGGCAAGACGATCCTGATATCCTCGCACATCCTGCCCGAGCTGGCCGACTTCTGCAACAAGATCGCGATCATCGAGCAGGGCAAGCTGGTCGTCAGCGGGGACGTGGACTCGATCATCCAGCAGTGCCGCGGCGGCACCATGCTGCGAATCGGCCTTGTTGACCGCCACGAGGAGGCGCTGGAGATTATCAAGTGCCTGGAATGCATAAAGGACGCTCAGATTCAGGAGGACACGATCCTCGCGGCCTACAACGGCCAGCCCGGCGAGGAGCACGCGGTCCTTCAGGCCCTCGCCGAAAAGGGCTTCAAGGTGCGCTCGTTCAGTGAGGCCGAAGTGGACCTCGAGGACGTGTTCATGCGCGTGACGAGGGGGCTGGTGTCGTAAGTGGCTGTCGCGCTGACACGAGAGCGACTGGAAACGCAGTTCGGCGAGCCGATATTCGCGCTTGAGATGCGGCGGTTCGGCAAGCGTGCGCTGTGGTCGATGATCGTGCTTGGCGTGCTGATGGGTGCGGGCACGACTGTCGCGGTCTGGTTTTGCCCCGACGCTGAGGCTGGGCGAGTCGCGTTGGTCGTCAGCGCGGCGGTCTACATGTTCGTGATCACGGCCGTGACGCCCGCGTTCGGTGCGCGGTCGATAACCCGGGAGCGGGATTCCGGCACGTGGGACATGCTGTCGATCACACGTATGAAGTCCGGCCACATCGCCGATCAGAAGATCCTGTCGGCGGCGATGCCGATGCTCGTGCTGCTGGTCGCCGGAATGCCGGCAGCGGTGATTGGGACGGCCACCGGTGGGGTGTCGGTGTTCGAGGCGGCGGGAATCGGGATCACGCTGGTGCTTGCGACGCTCGTAGTGAGCGCGTGGAGCGTCGAGACATCCAGCGACTGCGGGAGCGGAGCGATCGCCGTGGCCGTGGCATACGCGCCTCTGGCATCATCGATCTGCTTACTCGGCTATCTCGTGAGTCTCGCAGTTCTGGTCACCGCTCTGGTCGCGCTGATCAATCGTGCCACACGAGCGCGAGCCTGGCGGGTAGTGGCCTCGGGTTTTTGCCTGCAGTTCGGGCAAGGCGCTTGCGTCCTGCCGATGCTGTTGCTGGTCGGGCGCTACTTCCCATCGGCGTCGACGCCTGCACTCTGGTGGCTGCCATGCGCAGTGCTCGTCCAGGTGTTGATGCTGTTGACGATGCGGTTCATCCTGGCGAGAAGCATAGAAAGGCAGCGGAGGGTCTAGCTTGGCCGTAGTCGAGAGAGCAAGCACGGTCTCCTGTTCGCTGGCCCGCGCGCTGGCGTGGTTCAGAGGAATCGACGCGCCCGTGCTCGTGCACGAGATGCGCGTGCGTCAGCGCGGCACCAAGCCATTTCTGGTTACGCTCGCCTACCTGCTGGTCCTGTCGCTGGCGACCGTGCTGATCCTGTATTTCTTCATGGGCGAAGCGACGCGCAACCGTTCGGACCCTCAGGCGGGGCTGGCGGACCTTGGGCAGGGGACTTACGGCGCGATAACGTTCCTGCAGATGATAATGATCGTGCTGATAGTGCCCGCGCTGAGCGCGGGCGCGGTGTCCGGAGAGCGCGAGAGAAAGACTCTCGACCTGCTCTCGCTTACTCTGCTGCCCTCGACGAGCATCGTCACGCAGAAGCTCGCCGCGGCGATAGGCCAGGTCGTGATGCTCATCTTCGCGTCGATACCGGTGATGGGCGTGGTCTTTCTGTTGGGCGGCGTGTCGCCGGTGGAGTTGGTCGTGGCCTACGGTGTGCTGATGGTCACCGCGATATTCGTCGGGTCCGTCGGGATGCTCTGCTCGTGTCTGCTCCGCACCTCGAGGGCCTCGACGCTGGCGGCCTACATAACCGTGGTGCTGTTCATGGCGGGGGTGCCGATAGGCGGCGAGTATCTCATGGAGGTGTCGCGGCACGGGTTCTACAGCCCGAACGGCGCGTTCCCCTGGATGATGGTGATCGGTTACGCGTTCGCGGGAGCAGTGGCGGCTCTGCCTGCCTTTGGCGTCGTCTCGCTGCTGGCGCGCAAGAAGAAGGCCTGGAAGACGAGGGGAGTCCGCATCGGCGCCTACGGCGCGTCATGCGCGCTGATGCTGCTGATACTGAGCTCGCCGCAACTGCTGGGTGTGACGATCGACTCGTTCTACGTGCAGGGAGTGTTCCTGCCGATGTATACCAATCCATTCATGGCGCTCTATTCCTATATGGATGCGCAATTCGGCAACAGCAGTTCGCTGGGCACGGCCTGGTGGATGATCGGCGTGACGGTCGGGTTCGGCCTGGGCTGCGCGTATCTGTTCCGGCATATCTCGTCGGCAAAGCTGGCCGATATGAGGAGATCCTAAATGAGTGTGATGGCTGCGCGCGAGCGCATAGCGAATGCCCTGGCGGGGTCGTTCTACGACAACCCCGTGGTGACGAAGTCGTTTCGAACCCGCATGCGTGGCTGGAAGGCGTTCGTGCTGATGGGCGCTTACGTGCTGCTGATGGCGGTCGTGCTGATGATCGCGTATCTGCTTACCTGCAGGTTCACATCGAGCTACCGTCCTGCTCGGGAGATGATCCACATGGGGGCGGTGCTGTTTGGCACGCTGACGTGGGTTCAGACGATCCTGCTCACGCTCATCGTGCCGGCGCTCTCCTCAGGGGCCATCAGCTACGAGCAGGAGAAGCGGACGCTCGAGCTGCTGGTTTTGACGCAGCTCTCCGCGGGCAAGGTTGTGCTGGGCAAGCAGTTGTCGAGTTTCCTGTATGCGCTTGTGCTGCTCGTGTGCTCGGTGCCGCTGGCGGGTATGTGCCTGATGTTCGGCGGGATCTCGCCGATGGAGATTGCGGTAACGTATCTGCTGCTGGTGGCTTGGGTGTTTCTGATCACATGCGCGGGGGTGATGTGGTCCACGCTGTGTCGCAAGACGATGATTGCCTCAGGCGCGAACTTCGGCGTGTGCTTTGCGTATTTCCTGGCGACCTGCATTGTGCCGTCCATCGTGATGCAGACCATGGGCTACTACGGCGGCCGATCGTTCGACGGCATACCGTTCATGCTTCTCAATCCGGCGATGTCCGTGGTCGGCGTGCTGAAGAGCTCTCTTGTCTGCGGCATCAGGGTCCCGCAGGCGCTGGTTGCGGGAGTGCTGCACGTCGCGATGGGGCTGGTCTTCCTGCTGATGGCGATGAGCAACGTCCGCTACAAGCCCGCCGACCGTTCGATGCCCAGCCGGCTGATCTTCTTGGGCGTCACGGCACTCGTCGTATGGCTGGCGACCGGATGCACCCGATATGCCTGCAGCAAGGGCGCTATCTCGGACTTCGGTATATGGCTGATTGTTGCCGCGATGCTGGTGGCTTGCGGTATCGGCACCGGCGCGGTGCGCAAACCCGATGGGCGGAGCATGATCGGCTACGTGTTCTCACCGCTGCGCGCGTTCAAGGGCGACATCGGCGGCTCGATCTGGTTCATGGTCCTCTGGACGGTCGTCGCGTGGGGCGCGTTCGGACTCGCATCGTGGATGCAGGGCAACGCCATCGGGCGCGCGCCCAATCCCGGCAAACCGGGCTTCTGGACCGTGTATATGCACGTCGGCGTGGCCATTCTGGTGATCGTCGCGGCGACGACGGCGGTCGGCGTGTTCTTCTCGTCTCTGGCGAAAAAGCGAAGCAGCGCCGGGGCGCTGGTGTTCCTGTTTGCGGTCGCGATGTTCGCGGGTTACGTCATTGTCGCGCTCAACTCGCCGGTAATGACCCCCGGGCAGGTGACGCCGCTTGGGCGAATTGCGGCGCTGTGGCCGCTCACGCCGGTGCTCGCGTCGACCGGGCATTGGCCCTACGACTACCCGGCCCCGACCAAGCTCGCCAACGCGTGGATCTGGACATCCCTTGCCTACGCAGCGATCGGCGCGCTGTCGATCCTGCTGGCCGGACCGATATTCAGAAAGACCGGCGGCGTGGTGGCGGAGGAGTGATATGAGCGTGCTTGAGTCACAGATCAAGAGGCTCCGCAGGCGCGTCCGGCTGCTGCTGGCCGAACGTTACGCCCTGTTCGGTGCGGCAGGCGGGGCGTTGGTTGCAGCGGCTCTGGTGGGGCTGTCCTACCGATACGACGCGCTGGTTAGCTATCCGTTGTGGGCGGCCGTGGTGGTAGTAGGCGCGCTGGCTGGGGTCGCGTACGGCCTACTGAGGAGGCTCGACGACCTTGCCGTCGCCGCCGCCGCGGACAAGCGCACCGGCCTCAAGGAGCGGCTGTCCTCCGCCATTGCAGTCGAGGACGGCCCCATGGCCGACGCGCTGGTCAGCGACGCGAACAGCAGGTTCGCGGGGCTGCGCTCGCGCGAGGTGTTCCGGCACAGGTTCGGGCTGCCACATATCGTGTGCGGCGCGGCGGTGGTCGTGCTGCTCGCGGTTATTCTTGTGCCGACGCTGCCGGTGTTCCAATCGGAGACGCGGCGGCAGGAAGTGGCCGTGCTGAAGGCCCAGGGCAAGAAGCTGGTCCGCATCGCAAAGGAGATCAACCGGCAGGACACCAAACACGAGGAACTCCGCAAGCTCGCGGCCAAGCTCGGCAAACTCGGGGCCAAGATGAGCACCGGCCGGATGTCCAAGAAGCAGGCCATGCTCCAGGCCCAGAAGCTCGCCAAGGACATCAAGAAGGAACAGGACAAGCTCGCGCAGATGAACTCGCCGTCGAAGACGATGGAGCAGGCGCAGGCCGACATGCACCGCGCCGCCGAGGAACTTGCCAAACGTGTCGCCGAGAAGCTAGCGGCCGAGAAGCACGTCACGCCGGAACTCGCGATGAAGCAGGTGCCGTCCGACCAGCAGCTTGCCGGCCTCGCGCGCAAGGACGGCCCGCTCACCGCCTCCGAGCAAAAGCAGCTCGAACAGGCGCTGAAGAAGTATGCCGATCCAAACAACGCCGTCCCGATCCCCGCCGAGCTCGGTGAGGCGCTCGCCAAGCTCGCGGCCAACAAGGACTACCAGGCCGCCGTGGACCTGATGCAGAAGCTCGCTCAGAAGATGAACTCCGGCAACATGAGCAAGGCCGACAGGGAGATGCTCAAGCAGCAGCTCGAAGCGCTCGCCAAGGCCCTCAAGGGCACCGACCTCGACAAGCTCGCCAAGATGCTCAAGGAGAATGCCGAGAAGCTCGCCAAGATGAGCCCCGAGGATCTCAAGAAAATGATGGAGCAGATGCGGGCGATGCAGATGCTCGCCAAAGCGGGTGGTGGGTGAACGGGCGCGAGCTCCGCACTGGGTCAGTGCGGTATGGGGATGAGCCGGGGTCTCGGAATGGGTGCGGGCACGGGCGGAATCGGCAACGGCCGCGGCGGCGATGACTCCAACTCCGGGCCTAAGGGCAAACTCAACGATGTGAAGAACACGGTCAAGGCGCCGAGTCACGTAGGTGCGAGCGGGATGGTATTCTCAGCGGGCGAGACAACCGGCGCGCCGGACGCGCAGTCGCCGGCCAGCGTCCCTTACACGGACGTGCTTTCCAACTACAAGAAATCGGCGGAGACGGCGCTCTCCAAGGAGAAAGTCCCCCCAGCCTACCGAACACGCGTCAAAGACTACTTCAGCACCCTGGCGAAGTAGCAGAGGGCAGAGAGCGAAGAGTGGAAAGCCGAAAGTGGAAAGCGGAAAGCGAAGGGACCCCCTCTCCCGGAGGGGAGAGGGTCGGGGTGAGGGGGAAGAGTGAAGAGAACCCACCCCGCTAGCAGCCGCCGGACAAAGTGGTGTAGGAGGGGTCTCCAGACCCCGAATCCGCTCGCCTCGCGCTCGGAAATCGCCGTCTGGAGACGGCTCCTACAACCGAAAGCGACTTTATCCGCA
>Ga0078972_1004040_pt1 | contig 41767 bp, 29 predicted proteins | sample YelNatPaOPGAMG01_FD_67568 | JGI IMG/M metagenome (GOLD analysis project Ga0078972, IMG submission 67568) | Hot spring thermophilic microbial communities from Obsidian Pool, Yellowstone National Park, USA - OP-RAMG-01 (SPADES assembly) (version 2) | ecosystem: Environmental > Aquatic > Thermal...
ATGTCACGGATAAAGTAGTTGCCCGACGCATCTTTTGCATCCCAAATCAACTCTCCATCGCGCTCGCCGTTTTTGGAGATTATATAACGACCGCGCTCGTCGCCCTCGGCTCCAAGAACAAACACATATCCGGTTTGCCCTATCTTAACCGACATAATGGATTTGCGCAGGCTCTGAATATTCTCCTGTTTCACGCCGACGTAAAGCATCCCGATAACCTCGCCGGATCGGTTCTGCAGAGGTTCGTACCGCGTTGTGTACCAGGTGTCAACAACAAATGCTCTGCCGCGATAGGGACGCCCGGACAGCACCGCTTCGAGAACGGGGTTGCGCGTGCCATCCGGCTGAATTACCGGTATGTACGTGCCTATAGCGCGTTGGCCATCTTTCCCAACCACTGTTGTGGCAACGCGCAGCATGTTGCCCTCGGAGTCCATTCTCTGGAAGAGGGTGCAAGTTCCGCCTACCAGTCTTACAACATCGTCAACAAGCGGCACGTAGGTGTTTAAACTGCGGGTTTGCGAAAGTGGGGTCCCTCCAACAGCAACTCTGGGTAGGGTTATATCTCTAGCCTCCTTGGTAAACTGATTCACCGCGGTCCAGAGAACTTTGTCCTCAAGTAAAGAAACACCCCCACGTTTTTTGAGTTGGTCCAGTGCCACCCTCATGTTTGCATCTATTGTACCCTGAAGCACTTCGTTTTGGCATTGGCATAAAGCGTAGATGTCTCTCGATATCTGCGCCAAGCTCTCTCTCATCTGGTGGTCAATTTCTTGATAGACTTTGCTGCCGACGCGGTATTTGTTTACCGCTGTCATCCCGAGGAAAAGCAATGTGGGAACACCAACTGCCGCTAAAACAAGAACGGCTATCTTCGTCCTGATTCGCATGGATCTTTTCAAAGCCAAAACCTCCTAAAACGTGTTTTGGGGCCAAAACGGTTGAAATATATTTGCTTGGTGTCATGCGAGACGCGGCATAGGCGTGTTTTCTCTATGGATAGAATGCTTACTGCAGGGACCAGGTGTCCGGAAAGTCACAGCAATCCCTTTGGGTGTATCGACATATTTTTTGGCTTCTTTAGCTCTACGTGGTTATGTGGCATATTAAAAAAGGCCACGAGGTAGAAATGCTTCCCGAGCCCATATTTTGGTATAATGGCGCTGATGGATGAACATACCCTAAAGGTTCTGGAGTTCGACAAGGTTAAAGAGCAACTGCGGGGTTACGCCTCCTGCCGGTTGGGGCTTGACCAAATCGACCAGCTCACCCCGCGCACGGAAATACGCTGGATAACCAACGCCCTCGCCGAGGTAACCGAGGCAAGAAAGCTCCTTTCAGCCGGCAAAGGCATCCCTATGGGCGGTATACACGACATACGCCCCCTGCTTCAGAAAGCCGCCCTCGGAATGTTCCTCCAGCCGGCAGAACTGCTTGACGTCCGCAGTACCTTGGGAGCATCGCGCCGCCTCCGCGCCGTTTTAACAAAGGACCCGGAAGCAACGCCCCTTTTGGCCCAATTGGGCCGCTCGCTGGGAACTTTCCAGAAGATAGAAAGCGAAATAGAAAGATGCATAAGCGAGAAGGGAGAAGTGGTAGACGACGCCAGCCAGGAACTCGCGCGGATAAGAAGCCGGCTGAGGATTACGCACTCGCGCATGGTCGACCGCCTGAACGCCATAATCCGCTCTCCCCAGTACAGGAATATGATTCAGGAGCCGGTTGTTACTATGCGCGACGGCCGCTATTGCATCCCAGTAAAATCCGAACATCGGCGCGAGTTCAAGGGGCTGATCCACGACCAGTCCTCAAGCGGGGCCACCGTCTTCATGGAGCCGGCAGAAGTGGTGGAGCTTGGCAACGAAATCCGCGAACTGCAGATTCGCGAGAGCGAAGAGGTGGAGCGAATCCTGCGCGAGCTGACGAATCGAATCGCGGCTGAGCTCGGACCGATTACAGAGACCGTTAACGCCTTGGCCAAGCTAGACCTCATCTGCGCAAAGGCGCGGTGGGCAGAAGCGAACAACGCATGCGAGCCCCAACTCGACATGCGCGGCCGCATCGATCTGGTCCGCGCGCGCCATCCTCTGCTGGAAGGCCACGTGGTCCCAATAGATGTGCGCCTGGGAGACGGCTTCAACGTCCTGCTCATCACCGGCCCGAACACCGGCGGCAAAACAGTTACCCTCAAAACGGTGGGGCTTCTCACGCTTATGACCATGGCCGGCATGCATATTCCAGCCGACGAGGGCAGTCGCGTGGCGGTTTTTTCAAAGGTGTTTGCCGACATAGGTGATGAGCAGAGTATTCAGCAGTCGCTATCAACATTCTCGTCCCACATGCGCCAGGTTATAAAAATCGTGAAAGAAGCCGACAGCCACACCCTGGCCCTCATCGATGAAATAGGGGCCGGCACCGATCCCGAGGAAGGCGCGGCTCTTGCCAAGGCCATTCTTAAAGAGCTTCTCGACCGCGGTACACGCGTGGTGGCAACCACCCACTACGGCGAGTTGAAGGAGTTTGCTTATTCCCAGCCCGGCATGGAGAACGCCAGCGTTGAGTTCGATGAAGAGTCGCTGCGGCCAACGTACCGCTTGATGATAGGAATCCCCGGCAGCAGCCACGCCATAAACATAGCGGCCCGTTTGGGGATGCCGGAAGGAATCATCCAGTCTGCCAAAGAGATGTTCAGCCCAGACCGAGCGCCGCTGGAAGAGATGTACCGCGCCATCGAAGAGGACAGGCGGGCCGCAGCTTTGGGCCGCGAATCGGCAAGGAAGGCGCTTGCGGAGTTGGAACAGCTCAGGAAGCGGTATGCCCAAGAACTGGAAGCTCTGCGTGCGAAGAGAGCGGCTGTTGCTGCCGCCGCCTCCGCCCAGGTTCGGGAGATAGTGCGCAAGGCGCAGGAGGAGGCCGAAGCCGCCCTTGCTCAGCTCCGCAGGGCCTCCCGCGAGGGCCGTGAAACCGAGGAGGCCAGAGAGCGGCTGTCGCGCGTTCTTCGCGAGGCCGAGGAGTTCCGAAGGCAAACCGAAGAGCCAGAAACCGAGGCAGAACAGCTTGCTCTTCCCGCAGATGAAGCGGCTGAAGTCTATTCCGAAGATGCGGCGGAAGCCCCCATCCAGCCCGGCGATGCAGTGGTGGTATCGCCTTACCAGCGCGAGGGGGTGGTACTGCGGATAGACGGAGACAAAGCGGAGGTGCAGATGGGGGCGGTCCGAATGACCGTTCCGCTCGACAGCCTCAGGCGCGCCCGCCAGTCGTCGAAAAAAGCGCCGCCTGCAGTTTCGCTTTCCCAAATCACCCTTGCGAAAGCCCAAAACTTCTCCAACGAACTGCATCTCAGGGCGATGCGCGCCGACGAAGCCCTTCTAACATTGGATAAGTATCTCGACGATGCAAGGTTGGCCGGGGTTTCGCCGGTTCGAATAGTCCACGGGCGCGGCACCGGGATTTTGCGCCGGCTTGTGTGGGAGTACCTGAAAGATGCCCCCAATGTAAAAAGCTTCCGACATCCACCCCCAGAGGAAGGAGGAGAAGGGGTGACCGTTGTTGAACTGGCGGTGTGCGAGCCATGAAAACAGCTTTGCAGTTTGGCGCCGGTAGCATAGGGCGCGGCTTCATGGGACAGCTTTTCAGCGAGTCGGGCTACGAAGTGGTTTTTGTGGATGTGGTTCCAGAGATTGTGTCGGAGCTGAACGCACGCAGAAGCTATCCGCTCAGGATCGCTGGAAACGGCATTCAAGAGCTAACCATTCGGAATGTCCGCGCAGTTAACGCAGCGGACGAGGACGAAGTGGCGAACGAGGTAGCCAGCGCCTCTATCATATGCACGGCCGTCGGTGCGTCGGCCCTCCCAGCGGTGGCAAAACTGCTGACCCGCGGTCTTTGCCGGCGGACCGACCCAGTCAACATCATCATCTGCGAAAACCTACCAAAGCCCGCCGAAACCATGAAACAGCTTCTGCTGGAGAACGCTCCTCCATCCCTTAAGCCGTTTATCGAGCAGAAAGTTGGGCTTGTGGAGGCAGTCGTTGCCAGGATGGTTCCGGTTCAACAGCGCGCCCCGGATTCGGACCCCTTGGCGGTGACTGTAGAGCCGTACAAACGCCTTCCGGTGAATGCGCTTGGGTTCATCGGACCGCCGCCGAACATCGTTGGCATGGAGCCGAAGGAGAACTTTCAAGCCTACGTAGACCGCAAGCTTTTCACACACAATGCGGGCCACGCTGTTGCAGCTTATCTGGGCCATCTTAAGGGATATCGATACATCCACGAGGTGGTATCTGACCCGGAGCTGAGGGCCAAGGTGCGTGCGGCCATGGACGAAACCGGTGCCGCGCTCATCCGAAAGCACGGGTTTGATCCGCAGGAACACAGCGAGCATATTGAAGACCTTATTGCGCGGTTCGGCAACGTTGCTTTGGGAGATACGGTGGCGCGGGTTGGCCGCGACCCGATCCGCAAGCTTGCCCGTGACGAGCGGCTGGTTGGCGGAGCACTGCTGGCCATGGAGTATGGAGTCGAGCCCAAAACCCTGGCTGAGGCTGTTGCGGCGGCATTGCACTTCCGCGAGCCGGGCGACCAAAGCGCCGAGCGGCTCCAGGAGATGCTGAGGGAGCACGGGATAGACCACGTTCTTCAGTGCGTGTGCGGCCTTGAACCAAACCACCCGCTCGCAGAGATGGTTAAAAATGCTTGGCGTAGGCTGTCTTCTTGATGAAGAGCGTGAGGGAAGTACACCACTAAGGAAGCCTTGCGGTGCCCCACTTTTGGTTAAGGGTTGAAAAGATCGGCGTTCCTTTGCAAACTTGTGTTTGCTATACAAAAGCTGGAGGGAACGCCGATGGCAATGTTGATTTCGCTTTGCGCCATCACGAAGTTGGCGATCTGGTTGTATCGGCCGCGGTTCAGTCCCTGCTGTTGCAGGTACCGGCGGGGGAAAATATGGTGTTTGTCGCCGTGATTAAGCAAGAGGTCTCGAACGGTGATGTCTTTCGAGAGGAAACCCTTGTCGCCAAGCCGCACCTGAAGTAAGGCGACTGGGCCGAAGAGGTCTCCATGAGCTGAGGTAACATTCCGGTCCAAAAAGTTTCCGGTAGTTCCGCCGCGATACCGCTTCGGCATAGTTTCTGAGTCCTTGCGCCTCGATCTGGCGTATGTCAAGGTCAAACGCCGTCTCGTGACTCCCTGCATAGCGGCCAGTGAGAATAGACATGGCATACCAGCGGCGTACCAACCGCTCGATCTTGTCGCTCGGAAGCCCTTCGCGGCGGCCGCGCAGAAAGACAATGTAGGCAAAGTTGACAGCGTTGCGAGAGGTAATCAGGTCTCTGGTAACAAAGCCTGCCGAACGCAGGATCATAGTCAGGCGGTCGAAGTGGGTTTTGTTCATGAAGGCTAGTATGCCCGATTTGAGCTTGGCAAAGGACTCTTCAGCGATTGCTTCTTCAAACTGCTTGGTCTCGAAATTGCGTCCCGAGAGCAGTGACACCAAGTCCTGTAGCCTGCCGCGACCAAACTCGAAAGTGAACGCCACGCGCAGCATATCGGCATAGGTGGGGTCATAGAGGTCGTCGTTGACGTCCTTGAGCCAGCGCATGGCTGGCCAGAACTCGGACTTTGCGAAATCCGGATCGCTTTTTTCGATCTTCGCGGCAAATTCGGGCGCAACCGCAAGGTGGCAGAAATAGTCAATCGCTTTGCGCAGGAGGTTGCCGCCGTACTTTTCGTTGACGGCGATCTTGGACATAGCAAAATCGGCTTGAGAAAGTTCTACTCCAGCGGAGTTCACACGGATGAAGATCTCGGTGACTGTCTCGATGTCCAAATCTTCGGACAGCTCGATCACCCCGATATGATTGCTGACGATCTTACAGAGTTTCTGAAGCACTTTACCAACGGCCTTGCGATCGGCACCTGGGTTTCGTGCCGCATAGCGCTCGGTAAGCTCGATCAGATCGGCCTCGGGCCCGAATAGAACCGAGATATCTTCTATCCAGGCTGGATCCCTTGCGATAGCCGGGTTGCTAACCTCAAAGCGCTCTTCTTGCGGGTGGAAGGCAATGCGGATTCGAACGGTGTCGTAGTCTTTGGTTAGAACTTCCCGGCCCAGTAGCGCGGCCATCAGCGCTGTTACGCGCTGCTGACCATCAATGAGAATGCGCTTGCCAGCGGATAACGTGCCATCCTTGAGCTTGACCGTGGGGTTGCGCCAGGTAATCAAGTAGCCGACTGGATAGCCGCGGTAAAGCGAGTCAAGAAGGTCACGCACCTTAGTGGCATCCCAGACGAAGGGCCGCTGGATTTCTGGTATCGCGATCTCGCCGGATTTCACCCAGGTCAACAGGGTTTCGATGGGATGCGGAGTGACAGAATACCTTTGTGTTGCCATCAGTTTTGCCCTCCTAAACCTCTGCCAACAACCCTGCTGTCTCCCTTTCCATCACTATAGGACCAGCGCGGCTCTCCTCCCGCGTGCGCAGGGCTTTTAGGCGACGCGGGGCTCATCGGAGTCCTTAGGGTCGGCACCCTGGGCTCGCTCGGCCTCCAGTTTGGCGTGATGCTCCCCGAAAGCATCGGAGATGCACTTGAAAAAGCAAGCTACAACACGACATACTTGTACTCGGCAGAGTCCATCTTGTTGTGCTTCTGAATCTGCCGACTTTCCTCCTTACTTAGCTCCTCAGGCAGTTCCAGACCGAGCACCCACTGCCGCGCCCTCTTCCAGCAGACAATCTCCGGCCTGGGAGGCCTTTGTGTCTTCCTCTGCGCAGCCTCCATCCGACCACGCGGTCTGCCGCCTCGTTTGTCTGGACTGCGCCGCTGCACTTCTCTGCCGGCGATCGGTTGTCCTTCATGCCCTTCTTCTGGTCCTGAATCCGGCTGCTCTCCACATATGTCCCCGTCCGAAGGAGCAGTTTCATCCGCATTCTGCAAAGGCTCCTCGGTGTTGGATTCCGGCCCCTTTGAAGTACTAATATGAGCAAGCTCGCTCGGGTCGGTGGCTTCCATAAAGCTCTCTGGGACTATACCTTCCCCGATCTCCGACGAAATAGCACCAGCCGCAACCGCTTGCTCAGTGGATGTTTGAGTAATCCCAGGCGCCTCGGCAACAAGTGGCGCATCTAGTGCAGGCTGCTCCGGAGTCTGATCTTTTTGCCTTCTTGAGAAGTAAGCAAGAACGCCCACAGTAGCGACCAGGACCGCTATGACTCCTAAGAATATAGATCCTGAAGTATCTACACCCATAGTTGTCGACCTCGCTCGGTTTAACCTCCAGCCTTCACTCCTATTGCAGGCTCGCTATGGAAGCATACCCAACCGCGCTAACGCGCATCTGTAGCTGAAACCGACTTTCGATACCACCTTTGAACTCATTCTACCATATGTGGTGTGAAATATTTCTGCACCCAAGCGACGTATTACGTGGGTCAATCGTGTTTGAGACAAAAACAGCGGTTGCGCTGGCGAACTCTCCGGCATATAATGAGGCAAGAGTGTTTGAATGCCAAATTTAAACCTTAGAAGCGCACCACCAACGCATGATAGCCGATTTGAAAGAGCTTTATAGATACCGCGAGCTTCTGCTCAATCTGGTCATCCGCGACCTGAAAGTGCGCTACAAAAACAGCGTGCTGGGCTTTTTCTGGTCGCTCCTCAATCCGCTGATTCAGGTGCTGGTGATCACGATAGTGTTCCACTACGTGCTGGGACTTCGGGCACGCGTGCGGGACTATTCCGCCTACGTAATCACAGCGCTTATGCCGTGGACCTTCTTCCAGATGTCGCTTCTGGATGCAAGCCAATCGGTTTTGATGCATTTTGCGATTCTTAAGAAAGTTTACATGCCCCGCGAGGTTATCCCCATGTCCACGGTGCTGGCGAATTTCGTGCACTTCCTTTTGTCGCTTGCGGTTCTGTTCGCCTATGCGGTGGTGAGGGGAATCCACTTCAAGCCCATGATTTTGTTTCTGCCGGTTGTTGTGGTTCTGCAGTTGCTGCTGAACATGGGGCTTGCGCTGTTTGTTTCGGCCCTGAATGTGTACTACGAGGACGTGAAGTACATCGTGGCGGTGCTGACCAACGTGCTGTTTTACCTGACCCCAGTGCTGTATCCAAGCGGATTCATAGGGGACGAGTACTTTACGCTTTACCGGTTGAACCCGATTGCTCATCTCATTATCGCCTATCAGAAGTGTTTCCTGGCCGGAGCGAGGCAGCTAGATCCCAGGCCGCTGGATTTCGGACTGTTCGGGGTAACAGCGGCGATGTGCATCGGAATAGCTGCCGCCGGTTACGCGTTCTACAATTCGCGAAAGTGGGAGTTTGCAGAGCGGCTGTGAGCGTTGCGATCGAAGTAAAAGGTCTTTGGAAAGCGTTCAACGTATCTCACCAGGGCATTGGTTCTATAAAAGGCGCTCTGGTGGATTTAATCCGGCGCGGAAGAAGGCGACAGGAGCGCATCTGGGGCCTGCAGGACGTGAACCTGCTGGTTGAAGCCGGAGAGTCTGTGGCGGTGATCGGCCGCAACGGCTCCGGCAAAAGCACGCTGTTGGGCATCCTCAGCCGCGTGTACAAGCCAACCAAGGGCGAAGTTCGGGTGAACGGACGGGTGTCTTCACTGCTGGAGCTGGGGGCGGGCTTCCATCCCGACCTCACAGGTATCGAAAACATCTACCTAAACGGCTCCATCTTGGGGCTTTCCAGGCGCGAGATTACGCGCAAGCTGAACGACATCATCGAGTTTTCCGAATTGGGCAGTTTCATCGATGCGCCGCTGAAAACCTACTCTTTGGGAATGCAGATGCGCTTGGGCTTCTCCGTGGCTGTGCAAACCGACCCGGATGTGCTGCTGGTGGACGAAGTGCTTGCCGTTGGCGATGAAGCTTTCCAGCAAAAGTGCTACCGCACAATAGAGAGGTTTCAAAAGGAAGGGAGAACGATTCTTTTCGTTTCGCACGACCTTGAAGCGGTGCGGCGGGTGGCCCCAAGAAGTGTATGGCTGGACTCCGGTCGCGTGGTTATGGATGGCCCAACGGCAGAGGTGACGGAGGCCTATGTCGAGCGCATGAGGAGTTTGGGCGAGGCAAAGGAATGAAGCTTTCGGTGGCTATCGCGGCGCGGAACATCAGGGAGCTTCTTAGAAACTGCCTGAACAGCCTGCGCCCGGCTTCGACTGGAGAGCCAGTACCTCCCGTCAGCAGTATGGAAGTGATAGTGGTGGATGACTGCTCCTCCGATGGCACTGCCGAGATGGTGCGCTCCGAATTCCCCGAGGTGCGCCTTATTCGCAACGATGAAAATCTGGGTTTTGCGCGCTCGAGCAACAAGGGGCTGTTGGAGGCAGGAGGCGATTACCTGGCACTGCTGAACGCCGATACCGTGGTCCCGAGGGGCGGGCTCGAGAGGCTGGTGGCTTTTTTGGAAGAGCATCCCGAAGTATGGGCTGTTGGTCCGAAGCTGGTTTATCCAACCGGAGGTGTGCAGCCTTCGTGTTCCACGTTTCTTCAGGTGCGGTATGTGCTCTTCGAGCAGTTGTTTCTGGACAAGCTTTTCCGACGGTCGAGGCTGTTTGGGGGGCACTTCCTAACCTGGTGGGATTACAGTGAGCCTCGCGAAGTGGATGTGCTCAGCGGGGCGTGCATCGTGGCCCCGCGCAGAACTTGGGAGCAGGTGGGCCTGCTTGATGAGAACTATTTCCTTTACTGCGACGATCCAGATTGGTGCCTAAGGGTGCACCAGGCCGGGGGAAAGTGCTTTTTCCTGCCGGATGTTGAAATTGTGCACTATGTGGGAGCCACCAGCCAGGCCAATAGGGGGCCGGCCATTTTGGCGTACAACCGCAGTCGGTGCTACTACTTCCGCAAATTCCACGGAGAAAGAGCGGCGGAGCTTGTAAGGAAGATTGCTGTTTTCGGCGCGGGCTTGCGCCTTGCACTGTGGGGTGGAAAGGCGCTTTTGGGATCCCGCGCGGCGCGCGAACAGGCAAAGATGTGGCGCAGTGTTCTGAAAGGGCTGTGCGAAATCGATGTGCACGCCCTTCCGGATAGGCCCGTGGTCCCTTATCTCCAATGAAGATTGCGCATATAACCTTCAGCTATCTGCCGATTCGGGGCGGCGCGGACGCATACTTGGATGACCTGAGGCACATCCTGCACGAAGCCGGCCACGAACAGCTTGTGATCCAGTGTGCCGCTCCCCCGAAGCCCGGCGCAAAAGCCGAGCGCGAGGTTTCCATTCAGAACTGCCGGGTGGTGCAGGTGCCTTTGCCGCCGCACCTTTCGCCAGGTCGCAGGTTTTGGCTGTTGGCCGCCGCACTGCCGCTTTACAGAAGCTTGCTGGCAGAGATGGACCGCCTTATTGTTCACTATCCAGTTTACTGCTTATCGGTGGCGTGGCATCCGGTCGTCATAGGGCTGTCGCATGGGGTTACGTGGGACGGCGGTCCGATGAGCTTGGCGAACCGAATTAAGCGCGGCATCGCCAGAAAGGCTTTCCACAAGGTTGCCAGGTTTGTTGCAAACGACAGCTTCTTTCTGCGAGAGATGGGCTTGAACTTGCCCGCGGGAAGCGAAAAAAATTTCTCTTGGGGAGTGGCACTCGGTGCTCCGCCCACAGCTCCATTTGCCGAGGTTACGCCAGGACGGTGGTATGTACCAAATTGCGTGGACCCCAACTACTTTACACCACCCGAGGGCAAGAACGAGAGTTCGCTCGAGATTTTGGTGCCGCGAAATCTTTACCGGAACAGAGGGGTGCATTTGTCCATATCGGCGTTTGCGCACATTGTTCATCAGCTTCCCGAAAGCAGAATGGTGATAGCTGGCGGAAGCGGCGACCGGGGTTACCGAGAGGAACTGGAGTCGCTTGTGGAGAATTTATCGCTTCAGCAACAAGTGGTGTTCCTGGGGCCGGTACAGCGCGGTGAAATGCGCGAACTGTACCGCCGGTCAGCGCTGACCATGGTAACATCTGTGGCTGGCGAGGGCACATCACTTGCGGCATTGGAGAGCATGGCGTGCGGAACGCCGGTGGTGGCCACGCGTGTTGGCGGTTTGGTGGATCTTCCGTGCGTCATGTGCAATGTGGATGCAGGCTCGATAGCAAACACCGCCTTAAAAGTTCTGGAAAAACGCAACGAGATAGCGGCTTTACAGCGCAGTATTGTTGAAAAGCAGTTCAACACATCCCTTTGGGCGGATGCGTGGTTGCGCGTGGTTTCTTAGAATACTGGAAAGGGGGGTTATCAGATTGGCTTCTGTTGATCCGCGGTTGCTGGAGATACTTGCGTGCCCGGCTCCAGGTTGCAAAAGCGAGGTGGTTTTAAAAGGCGAAAAGCTGGTCTGCACAAAGTGCCGCCGCGCTTACCCAATCAGGAATGGGATTCCCGTCATGCTGTTAGAAGAGGCAACTATTGAAGAAGAAGAGCCAGGCGCGGGAAAGGATGAGTGAATTTTGAAAGCGGTACGACTTTACGGACCGCGGGAATTCCGCATAGACGAAATTCCGGAACCGCAGACAGGCCCTGGCGAAGTAAAGATTGCCGTGCGCTCTGTTAGCGTTTGCGCCTCGGATGTGCACTACTACTTGCACGGCGAAATCGGCTCCATAAAAACTTCGGGGCCTTTCATCCTTGGGCATGAATTTTCCGGGGAAATCGTGGAAGTCGGTCCCGGAGTGAGGGAAAGTCTGCGGCCCGGTCAGAAGGTAACGGCGGAACCGGTTCGCCCCTGCGGAGGTTGCGATTGCTGTTTGCGCGGCGATTACCACTTGTGCAGAAACTTGCTCTTCTTTGGAACCCCTCCGGCGGATGGATGTTTGTGCGAGTACGTAACCTGCAGGGCCGACTTTACGTTTGCGCTTCCGGACGGCGTGAGTTTGGACGAGGGGGCGATGACGGAGCCGCTGGCTGTTGGTGTGGAAAGCGCCGAGATGAGCGGGGTTCGCGGCGGCGAAACCTGCCTCATCCTCGGGGCTGGCGCGATCGGTTTGTCTGCTCTGCAGGCCGTTAAAGCCGCCGGAGCGGGCACTGTGGTGGTTGTGGAGCCGATAAAAGAGCGGCGCCTGTTGGCCCTTGAATTAGGGGCATCCAAAGCTTTTGCCCCCGGCGAAACAGATGCCGTTCTGAGGGAATTTCCGGGCGGAGCGGATGTGGTTATAGAAGCCGCCGGCGCTCCGGAAGCTCCGCAGATGGCGGTTGAATGCACACGCCCGGGGGGCATGGTTGTGCTGGTCGGCATTCCAGAGGAGGACCGAATTGCATTCAAAGCTTCCGCGGCCAGACGCAAAGCGCTGACCATACGGTTTGTGCGGCGCTACAAGCACAAGTTTCCGCATGCGTTGGAGCTCGTGGCGCGCGGGTTGGCAAACGTCAGAAGCTACGCAACGCACCTCTTCCCGCCCGAGAAGACGGCCGAGGCTTTTGACCTTACCGCATCCCGAAGCGATGGGGTCTTGCGGGCCGTCATCCAGTTCTAGGGTTCTGCTCCTGCATAAACGTCTTTCGGGCTGGCCGATGGTTTTTGGAATAAAGCTTTATAATTTTTGTTGGTAGCCTGGAGAAAGGAGCGAACCAATGAAGAAGCGCTTGTGGTGGCTTTTGGCTTTGGCGCTGTTTGCTGCCCTGTGCGGGGCAGTGGGCGCTGTTCAACAGGTTGACTCGCAAAATGGTCGTTTTCAGATTGCGGGTTTTGCGGCACCCGCAAAGCCGGATCCGTCCGCTGTTGCGGCGGTCGCCAAAGTTCCAACCGTATCGCGGCCGTGGATGGCCACGTGGGATCTAGAAACCGGCCGCGTGAGGATGCTGTACAACGGTGAAACGCCCGCCACGCCTGGTAATCCAGAAGCGCAGGCGCGCGCTTTCCTGCGGGCAAACAAGGCTTTGTTCGGACTGGGAGACACCTCGGACCTTAAACTGGCCGAGGTGCTGACCCACGAGATTGGCGAAACCGTGCGCTTCCAGCAGTTCTACCGCGGAGTGCGGGTTTATCCCGGGGATGTGTCGGTATCCCGAAATCGAGATGGGCGCATATTTCTGGTAAGCTCCGAGTACAGACCGGGGCTTTCGCTTTCCACCAAACCGAGCGTTTCCCAAGATGAAGCGCGCAGAGAGGCAGTTGCCCAGTGCGGTGGTGGAAAGGTGCTTGGCTCCGAGTTGGTGGTTTGGGGGCTTAAACGTCCTTTTCGGTTGGCTTGGCAGGTTGATGTGGATGTCGATGCCGGAAAGCTGATGCGGGTGTTCCTGGATGCGAACACCGGGCGCCTGATTTCCAAATTCAACCGTGTGTCGGCCCAGGCGGCAGAACCATTGGCAGACGTTTATTTGGAGAACCCAGTTGCAACGCCTCAGCTCACAACCATCAAGCTTACAAACCTCGACGGCTCTGGTACGCTTTCCGGCAAGTACGTAAAGGTTCTGAAGTTCACCGGCTATGACAACGAGGAAAATCCACTGGGCCAGCCCGATTTGAGACAGGGGCCGGAAGGCTTCCGCGTGCCTCCTGGGGACGAGCGCTTTAACCAGCCGTCGGTGTACTTCCACGTGAACCGCATGCACGACTACTTCAGCAAGAATTTTAACTACACAAAGCGCGACGACCCAATGCCGGTTTATGTGTCGGCAACCAGAAAAGATGGCAAAGCGCTGAACAACGCATATTTTGCCCCCGTTGGATATGGATACCTGCTCTTTGGGAAGACGAGCGACGGGAAGGATTACGCGCTCGACGGCGACGTGATAAACCACGAGTACACCCACTCTGTGGTGGAAACACTCTGTAAAATCGGAGACAACCCTATATGGACCGAGGCGCGTGCCATCAACGAGGCGCTTGCGGATTACTACGCATGCACGGTGAACGGCAACCCCACAATGGGTGAATACGCCAGTTCGTCCGGGCGGAACCTCGCAAACCGACTCCACTATCCGGAGGAGGTGCCATTGGCGTTCAGGCTGAGGGACGGAAGCCTTTTGTACAACTTCCCGGAGGAGCACGATACCTCCCGGATATGGAGCGGTACTCTTTGGGATATGCGGCGCGCATTAGGAGCCGCTGTGGCAGACAAAATCATCTTCAACTCCCTGCCGCTACTGCCGGCCGCGGCACGCTTCTCGGATGGACGCGTTGCCATTAGAACCGCTGATCAGCAGCTCAACACCGGAGCAGGAGCCACAATTGCGAAAATAATGGAGAACCGCGGTATAGCCGAGCAGGCGCAGTATACCTACGCAGACCCATTGGAGTTCGGAGATGAGAAAACGTATCTGGTGGTAACAGGTTTCATCGACCCGGAAGGCGGGCCCATAGACGTATTCGGTTTTCTCCCTGTGTACGTAACCGGTCGCAGGTACCTCCTGAGCGGCATTGTGGACAGCGGCGATACGCCGGTCCGAGGTGTGCGCCTGGTCTTTTTCGACTCCAATAACCAGCCTGTGGAGAAAATCTCGCCGAGAGCCGACTTGGCCCGCGTGATGGTGCTTTTGCGAGGAGGGCAGCAGCGCCCCGTCACCCGGTTTGAGTTCGTCTTTTCCATACCCGAGGGAAATGAAGGGAGGTATTCTGTCGGAATAGCCGTGAGTTTCGACGGCCAGGAGTACAAGCTGGCGAAAACACTGCCCGCGGCAATAATCAGAGACTCCGGCCCGGCTCCAGAGCCACCCAACGAGGTGGTATCTCCTGCTCCTCTGCCGCCCGCGCCCACTCCAACACCAGAACCGCCTCCCGCTCCGGTGCCGCCGGCGCCTGTTGTGCCGGCCGCTATTCAGGTTCAGCCGCAGGACGCCGTGGTTGCTGTGGGACAGCAGCAGAGGTTCTACGCCACCGTGGTGGATGCATCCGGCCAGGCCATCCCAAACGCCGCTGTAACCTGGAGCATCGAAGGCCCGCAGGACATTGGCGAAATATCATCCAACGGAATCTTTGTTGGGCGGAAGGCTGGACAGGTGGCAGTGGTGGCAAAGGTTGGCGCGGTTCAAGGACGGGCCAACGTGCGTGTTACCGCACCTGAGGCGCCTCCTGGTGTGGCGGCCTGGAAGCAGTTGCCCGGCACTGAGGGGCAGATTGTGCTTGGCCTGGCTGGAGCCGCCGCCAGCGGCTTGAAGATAATTTACATGGCCGGTCCAGGCGGCGTGTTCCGAAGCGTGAACGACGGCAGGTTCGAGAAGATAGCGCCCGGTATCGACGAGGGATATTTCCCAACCTGCGTGGATACCAACCCCGTGGAGCCGAGAATAGTCTTTGTGGGAACTTTGAACGCCGGCCTGTACGCAAGCGAGGACGCCGGTGACACGTGGTTTCTGTACTCCGAGGAGCTGGCGGACCCACTTATGCTCTTCTTCTTCGGAGGGGGGCACCCGCCGATAGTCTCTGTAATGACCGACGCCGAAAACGGAGTAGTAATAGGCACAGTTGGAAAAGGCACCTTCGTGAGGCTGGATCCGTTCAGCGAGTGGGTTGATGTGAGCGCAGGATTGGGCACGGCTACGGTAAACAGCTTTGTGCTCAACAAAGAAGCAACGGCCATGTTTGTTGGCACCAGCGTGGGCGCCTATCGGCTTCGGGAGAACGAAACCGCGTGGAAGCCGATTAACAACGGCCTGGAAAGCCCGAGGTCTGAGGCGGACCGGTATTCGATGCTTCCATTCGTGAACCGAATTGCGCTGAATCCTTTGAGGGAAACTGAGCTTCTTGCCGCCACCGACGAGGACGGTGTCTTCTTCAGCGCCAACGAGGGAGATACCTGGGTTAGCGTGAACAGCGGCATCCCCACCAAAAAGATCTACGCGGTTGCATTCGATCCGAAGGTGCCCGGAAGGATGTTCGCTGGAACGGCCGACAGCGGAGTGTTCGTCTCCACAGACGGTGGAAAAACGTGGCAGGCGGCCCGCTCTGGTCTCGCCAACGGAACCATAACGGCCCTCTTCTTCGACCCAGCAAATCCATCCAGACTGTACGCCGGTACAATGGGCGACGGAGTGTGGTACCTGGATCTAACAGGCAACATCCGCTCCGAGCCGCCGCGGGTGACCTACACAACGCCTATATCCGGCGAGAGGGACGTTCTGACAACCGCGGTGATAACAGCAACATTCGCAACCGCGATGGACGCCGCTTCCATCAACACTTCAACTTTTGTGGTTAAAGACCAGGCTGGCCAAGTGGTAGCCGGTAAGGTAACATACGATTCGGTGCACTTCGTGGCAGCGTTTACCCCTTCCGCGCCGCTGGCCGGTGGGACCACCTACACCGCCACCATAACCACCGGCGTTCGCGACATCGCAGGAACTCCCCTCCAGCAGGAGTACTCCTGGTCGTTTACCACGGCAAAGGAAGCGGCACCTCCGCCTCCGGCCGCCGTTGTGCGCGGCGATGTTACCGGCGACGGAAAGGTGAACATCGCGGATGCCACAATGGCCCTGCGCATGGCCGTCGGTATTATACAGCCAACCCAAGCACAGCTCGCGGCCGGTGACCTGAACGGCGACGGCAAAATCGCCATCAACGAGGTGCTGCTGATACTGCGTGCGGCGGTTGGCCTGGGCAAGCTTTAAACTAAACGTTCAATTGGGCCTGGGCTCTTCGCCCGGGCCCTTCTATTTCCTGCGCTTTAGTGAAACGGGACCAGAAGGTTTGCGGTCTAATACTATGGAAGCAATAATTAGGGGTGTGAGCCAACTGTGAGACCTCCTCCACCCGAAGGAACCTCATTGTGAACATTCGTTTTGGAAATTTAAAATTTCTGATTCGCTGGGCCGGTTGGGCGGCAGTTCTGTTGCTTTTGCTGTCCATCGGTCGGCCTTCGTTCGGCAAGACCACTGAACAAGAGCGCCAGATAGGCAAGGAGGCGGCCGAGCAAGTCGCCAAGGAGTACAAGTTCGTTACGGATCCGAAGATTCTCGAGAGGGTGGAACGCGTTGGTCGGGTAGTGGCCGCCGCCGCCCAGGCCGACGAGCCGGATGTCACCTACACATTCCACGTTATAGACAGCAGCGATGTAAACGCTTTCTCCCTCCCCGGAGGCTATATATACCTGCACAAAGGCCTGCTGGACAAGGTGGAATCCGATGATGAGCTCGCCGCGGTGATAGCGCACGAAATCGCCCACGTAACCAAACACCACGTCCGCAAGCTCATCGAAAAATCTCAGAAGCTTAGTCTTTCAACGCTTGCGGCCATGGTTGTTGTTTTGGCCTCCGGAAACCAAGTGGCTTCAGATGCGGTTATGGTAACGCAGTGGATAACTCAGGCGAAGCTGAGCGGCTACAGCGTTAAGTTCGAGCAGGAAGCCGATTCCACCGCGCTGGAGTATCTGGAGAAAACCCCTTACAGCCCCGTTGGCCTCCTCACGTTTATGGAGCGGCTTGCAAACGAGGAGTTCTGGCGGCCAAAGATCGACTGGGGCATATATCGAACCCACCCGCTTTCAGAGGAGCGTGCAGCCGCGCTTGAGAAGGCTCTGCGCGATAAGGGAATTCCCATATACCGCCGCCATGTGGTTTACTCCAGGCAGGTTCAGGTTAGGGACCTCGGCGACAGCGCACAACTGGTCCTGGCAGGAAAAGTGCTTGCCTCTGTTGGCTCGGACAACGCCCAAACTGCCGTGGAAAGAGCGACAGCAATAGCCAAACGCATAAACTCGGTGCTGGATACCGAGCCGTCTCCTCAGGAGGTGGCTGTTGGAGTTGATGGGAAATCGGTTGTGGTGCGTAAGCAGGTGGTGTTCACCGTAACCGAAGCAGATGCCGCAGCAAACGGCAAAACTCCCCAAGAAACAGCCGCAGAGTTTTGCCGTGTACTGCGCACGGCGCTTTTCAACGAGATGCTCAACAATCCGCGGCTGAGATTTTAAGGCTTTTCGAGAAAACAGCGTTCAGGCGGCTTGTTCGGCAGGCTGTTTCAACTTCCCCAAAATCTGCATAACAATTTGCTTTTTGTGCTTAAGCGCGTCTTTAAAACCGTGCCTGGCAGTATCAGATATCTCCGCGCGCAGTTCCGCCAAGCAGTCTTCCAGGAAGTGTTGAAGCGTTTCATGCTCTTCGGGGGTCAATTCAAGGTAGGGCATTTGTTTCCCTCCTCAATTTGATATGCACAGTTATAATACCCAGTGTTAAAGGAATTTTATACAACCAAGGCGGCTTGGGAAAGGTAGATTTATCGCTTACTCTTTTCGCACAGTCTATGAAAAATGCCCCCTTCTTCCTGCTGGATGAATGGCAACTTAACGGAAGAAGGGGGCGGGGCCGCATTTGGGGGCTTGGCCGCTTGGCACAGTCCCGACTAGGAACCGAACTTCACGTAGCCTCCAGACGAGGTAAACGGAACGGAAGCGCCGTTCAAGCTTACCTTGGTTATTCCGCTGGCTTTCACCCTGAAACCGGTTAGGCTTCCATACGCGCTTATAGAGCTTCCGTTAATCCTGATGTAAGCGTACTTTCCGGCCAGGTTGACATACTCCAGGGCATCTGCCGGATTCACCGCCTTCAGCGAGGCGGTTGCTCCGTGCGCCGCCACAAACAGGTCTCTAAACGCCGGCCCTTGAACAATCACGCCAGCGGCGCTGACCGTATCCACAAAGGGCTGAACCTGAAGCACCGGGGAGGTTAGAAACGGTTCCTCCACCGCAATGAAGGTGGTTGAAGAGGCTGTTCTGCGCGCCAGAACCATGGGAATGTTCTTCCTGTTGGTGCCTCCAGGGCTTACAGCTTTGAAAACCTCGGTTCCCGGCCTGTCGATAATCGTAACTCTCAAGCTGGCACCGTTCTGCCATGTAACATTCCACGTCCCCGAGGTGGTCGCCTTCTGAACATTTGTTACGTGCTGGTACCCATCGCTTGAGGCGCCCAAGCTTGCCGCTGTGAAGCCAGACAGACTGCTTTGGAGCACGCCGTCGGAGTCTTCTGCGCGCATAACCCAGTCATAGGTCCTGATGGTGCTGGATGTGAGCCTGAAGATATCTATCACATAGCCTGTTGGAAGCGCCACCAACCGCCGATAGCCTATACCGTACGCGCTGTCGGCGGAAGCCTGAACCACCTTGATGCCCGCGTTTTCATCGCTGAATTCCAGCCTGCCGGTTACCCCAGCGCTGTCAAACATCGATTCCGCCCCGGGTTGCGATTTTTTGTCCACCACAACCGTGTTGTGCGCCAGAGTTTGGCGGTCCCAGGTTAGGTGCATAGACTCCGAATAAGAATAATTGCTTCTGTCCACCGCCAGCCGCTTTCCGAAGGCTGTTATATCCAGGTTCAGCTTATCGGCGTGGCCGTGCGAGCCTCCGTGGGGGCCGTAGTCCAACATCACCATTATGCTCTGCGAGCCCCAAAACCTCGGCGTTGTGTCTTCTCTAAGCGTGGCCCAACCAACCCCGGCGTGTATCATTCTATCCGGCGAAGGAGGTGTTACAAGCGCGCAAGGTTGGCCGAAAATGGTGTATCCCTCAAGCAGAACGTATCCGTAAAGAGGGGAGGGCGCTTTGGATATTACCCAGTCGTACTGAGGGTCGGAATACCTTTTGTTTGCCAGCTCGTACACCTCCTGATCCAGCAATGTTCTATCCCCTTTGCTGTCGTTGTTTCCCGGCAGGAAGAGCGCTGCGTCGGCAAGCTGTATTGGCGCATCGAACATCATCTTCAGTGATCTGCCGTTTGGTGAGGTGTAGGTATACAAATTCTCGCTGGAACCAGAGTGCGCCGCGGCCTCGGCCAAAAGAGCCAGCGGAGAAAGGGCAAAAAAGTGGTACTGCATGGTGGCTTCCCACCACAATCCGTCAGCCTCTATGCAGTTCGCCACCTGGTATTTGAACCCGCCGGTGCTTTCCACAGCATGCTTGGTAAGAGTTGAATCCTCCAAAACGAAGCCTATACACCCCACGGCGAGGCTGTGCCACGAGCGTATGTTGCTTTTCGGATCGTAAACGTACTGCTTCAATGCGTTTGCGGCAGGGCGCAGCAAGTTGTTCGCCACCAACTGCCGCTCGGAGCTGGTCAGGTAGTTGTACAGCAGGTCGTAAATATGAGCATACATTGGGATGTTCCGGGAAAAACCCAGATAGTAGTTGTACGAAACTGTGGAACTGCTTGGGTTAAAGCCCCTGGCCAAACCGATTAAGATCGCCTTTGCTTTTTCGGCATACCTGGTGTCTCCGGTCATTACATAGGCTGTGGCAAGCCGAACCCCGGCCGCGCCGTATCTCTCCGCGCTGTTTTCTTCGTATCCGTAAGAATACGGCACCGATATGGAAAGCGCCGAGTCTGCCCTGGACTTAAGCTTGTTGTAGGCTGCTACTGACCGGGGAAGCTTGCGCACAAACGCATTTGACTTTGCGTTTTCCAACTCCGATTTATCCACAAACAGGAATGGATGTTGCTTCCCAACAACCACCGAAAAGGCCACGGCGCGCTCGGCGCCAAGCAGGAGGGTGAATAACAGAAGGATACAATGCAGACGTTTTGCCTCAAACACCCCTCGTGTTTGTTTAAAACCCATTACTTCCCCAAAATCCGCCTTTCTTTGGAATTTTTGCCACCGTATAGGCATATATTATTTCGTGCTTTTAGTTACGGTTCTTTATACTTTTCTATCATCTGCTTTCTTGTACCTGCCTGCCGCATGCAAAAACGTGAAGACATGTGGGGTTTTCCAAACCACATTGGCCTTTGTGGCACGTACATTGCCAAAAGCTTATTTGAAGTTTTCAAAGCTAGAGGTGATATGTAAGTCGCTATGGCGCCTCAAACAGGAACAAACTCTGTAGATATTTCGAGGATGCTGGTTGTTAACTCCTCTGGCGAAGTGCCAACTGTTGGCGTCCGTTCGGGCTTTGGGAAGCAAAGGCTTGTGGTGGCTTTGATGCTTCTGTTGATTTTGGCGGCCGCCGCGCTTGTGCGCGCTTTGAATTTGGGGTATCCCACGCTTTTCATGGACGAGTACGACCACGTTTACGCCGCCCAAAGCATTCTCAAAACCGGGAAGCCGGAGCTTCCCTCAGGCTACCAGTACACAAGGGCGCTTCCGTATACGCTTTTGGTGGCGGCATCCTTCAAGCTTTTTGGGGTAAGCGAGGCATCAGCAAGGGTGCCAAGCGTGATTTTCGGCGTTTTGATGGTGCTGGGCGCATTCCTGCTTGGAGCGTATTTTCACAATGCATACACTGGGCTTCTTGCCGCCTTTTTAACAGCATTCCTTCCCCTAACAGTCGGGTGGTCCCGCGAGTGCCGCATGTACTCCATGTTTGCGTTCCTCTATGCGCTCCTCGTTCTTTGCTTCTACAAGGGTTTTGAACCGGAAGGCAAGGCGGACGTGCCCAAGCATTCTCTAAAATCCGTAGATTTCAGGTGGCTTATCGGGGCTGGGGTTTTACTGACGCTTGCTTACTCTGTTCAAATGCTTGCTGGGTTGTTCCTCTTTGGAGTGGCGGCGTACTGCGCAATGATGTTTGTTTTCCTCTGGGCTAAGCAGGGCTTTAAGGCCGCAGCGGCATCCAAATATTCCGCCGTCTTGATTCTAGGGCTAGCATCATTCGCTGTGCTTGCCTCAACCCCAATGCTCGGAAAGTTCTGGAAGCTTTCCCAGGAATGCCCGCCGTACGCCCGCTGGAAAGCCCGCATGTACAGCTTCTACCTGCCGGTTCTGTTCGATAGCAGGTTCCACTGGTTGGCTCTTCTGGGGGCGGGGATTTTATCTGCAAGGGGTAGGAAAGGCATTTACTTTCTTGCGGTGTTTATAACCCCGCTTCTGTTCCACAGCTTTGTGCTGGCGTGGAAATCCGAAAGATACATACTTTATCTGTACACATTATTCTTGGTTTTTATATCGGCTGGGGTGGTTTGGGCTTTCAAATGGTTGGCACCGAGAATCAAGCTTTTAGTAAGCCGCTTGGGAGGCACAACCAAACAGCAGTCGGCCGCGGTTTGGTTGGTTGGCAGTTTGCTTGCGGTGGTCTTTTTCGCTAACTACCGAACGCTCCACTACGGGGCCACCGCTTTTCGGCAGTACCATGGGATAACCGTTCCCCACAACGATTGGAGGGGCGTGGCGCAGTACCTGAAAAGCCGTGCCGCCGAAAGCGACGCCATCGCGGCCTCTGTGCCCCTGGCGATTCTGTACTACCTGGGTCGCAAACCGGAGTATTCCATACGGCGCCACGAAGCTTTAACAGCCGTGAGCGAAGGCGGCAAAAAGCCCGGCGGAGTGCATGATCGCTACACCGGCTCGCTGATATTGGAAGACGAGCGGATGCTTCTGGATGCAATTGCGAAGCATCCCCGCGGGTGGGTTGTGGTGGATAAACCCCGCTGGAATAAATGGTTCCTTACCCTAGGGCAGATGAAGCTCATCAAAACGAGGATGCGCTACCATCCAAACGCATCCGACGGTACCGTGTTGGTTTACAGTTGGGGGCAGTAGCAAAGGAGGATTGACGCCTCGGGCTGTTGGGTTGGCGAGCCTGCAAAACAACTCAACACTGCGCGCAAGGAAAGCTGCCTTCTGTGGGGCCGCAGGGTTCGCAGAGGAAAACGGTGTGGCCGCCACCAATGCGGGCAATAACCACCGTAATCGCCCTGTCCCCGTTTACTTTCAGCATGCGCACAACATCCTCCGCTGGCATTGGGAAGCCACGCTTTTTGACTTCCACCCGCCCGGCGCCCAGCTCGTTGAGGCGTCGGTTCAGCCGCTTCAGGCCAAACGGAAATAGGTCCAGCACTCTGTAGCACCGCGCAAGCGGAGAGAAAACCGGCGAACTGCAGGAAAGGTATGCGATATTCTCATCGAGCTTCCACGCGTTAAGCTGTACGGCCGCTTCGTCGATTAGGTGAGCTCTCACAACTGCGCCGTCCGGGTCCAGCAGATATTCTCCCGGCGGCCGCACTTCGGCGGTTGCGTTGGGGTTTTCGGTTATTGTGATGCCTTCCGGAAGCAAGGTGGCCCGCCTGCGGCAGGTTCGAAATCCTCCGAACCAAAGCACAGCTTCGCGCACTTCTCCGGCGACGGAAACAATTTCCAGCTCGTGCGGAATCGGCACACGGCTATCATCCAGCATAGGGGAGGCTTTAAGGCACACGCTGCCGAAGCGTTCGCACAGGGCGTACACCGCATCCATCGGCGGCTCGGTATCTTCCAAGCGCCGAATTCGCCTGTTTCCCACGCGCCTGGACGGATCGATAAACACTGCGTCTGCATCACAATCGAACTCTTCTGCCCTCCCGGCGAACAAAAGCGCTTTTGCGCCCAAATCATACGCCTCCAAGTTCAGCTTTGTGAGGCGCACCTTCAGCGTATCGATATCCACTCCCACCAAAAGCCCGGTTTGTTCCGCCAATGCAATGGAATCCCCGCCGATGCCACAGCATAAATCGGCAACGGTTTCCATTCCGGAAAAGCGCTTTGCTCGGTGTTTGGATACAACCTCGGCGGAGGACTGTTCAAGGCCTTCGCGGGTGAAGAACATGGCGTCGGCGCGGCTGAACTTGGCTTTGGCCTTTCTGCGCAGGCATACTTGTTCCGCCACAACAGCCGCGTGCTTTGGGCCAAACCGCTTTCTCAGTGCTTCAACTGCGGAAAGCGAGTCTTCAGGGAGGGTGGCGGCAAAGCTAAGCGCTTCCTGCCCGATGGGAGAAAGGAGGTATTCCAGCTCTTCTTCGGTCATTTTGCAAGCGCGGTTTGGGGTTCTGACGGAAGAACAGAGTGGCAACAGAAAAGCCCGTCCGCTTTGGACGGGCCTATCAGCCTCAAACAAAAATGGAGCGGGAGGCGGGGCTCGAACCCGTGACCTCCTCCTTGGCAAGGAGGCGTTCTACCACTGAACTACTCCCGCTTGATTGTTTGAAGAAGCTGGTGGGCGAGGAGAGATTTGAACTCTCACGGATTGCTCCACATGATCCTAAGTCATGCTCGTCTACCAGTTCCGACACTCGCCCGTTGCATAATTTGGAAAAATGGTAGGCCGTACAGGACTCGAACCTGTGACCCACTGATTAAGAGTCAGTTGCTCTACCAACTGAGCTAACGGCCCACCAGAATTTGCCCGGGCGCTCTTTCGGTCTGGAGGGGCTAGAGTTCCCATCTCTCCCGCCCCTACCTCAACCGCTTTATAGTATATCCAAGAGTCTTTTAGTTGTCAACCGGCGTGCTGCTCAATTCAGGGCTTTTCTATGTTTGGGTGGATGAGTACCACAAGAGAAAAATCGGAATTGGTGGCGGGACAAAGATGGGCAGCCAGGTCCGTCCGAAAATCCTACTTGGCCGTACAGCTTCTGACCGATCTAAGAAGCCGTCGAGGAAGAGTTTACTCTCTGGTAGCGATTTTGGGGATGCTGCTTTTGGTAGCACTTGAGGGAGAAGGGTCATTGAGGGGAATGGGGATGCTTAGGTATTCGGAAGAATTGATAAAGCATCTAGGAAGAGGCATCCGACCGCGTCCTCCTGGGCTGAGTATGGTCTGGTACGTTTTGCAGCGAGTTGAAGGGGATTAGTAGGTGTAGTGAAAAGGAACCAACTGATAGTTAGGGAAGCGGTGAAGGTATGGATTCAGGATCGAGAGAGTGAAGGTAAGGAGAGGCGAGAGAGGCGATTGGAAAAAGGGCATGGGAGGATAGAGGAGCGTGATGTTTTGGTAGTGGAAGCGAAGGAGTTGGGTGCGTACCTGCGCGAGGGATATGGCTGGCCTGGAGTGAGGGGTTGTGGATTGATGCGGAACGAAAACCCCGATGTGGCACGCTTCTTGCATAGATAGAATTGTTCGCCATCAGGAGGTCAGCCATGTTGCAGAGAGCTTTGCTAATCCTCGCGGTAACCTTGGCGATCGCACCTTCTGCAAGCTCGCAGACGAGCTTCGTCACCTTCGAGGGTCTGGCAGATGGCCGGGTGGTCGGCAGCTACTACGTAATGCTGGACCCCGGAGTCGCCTTCGGCAGTGAGCTCCGAGCTCGCATAGACAGTGATGCCGGAGGCACCGGCACCTTCGAAAATGAGCCTTCACCCAGCACGGTGGGCTACTGCGACCCGCTTGCTGATCCGGGTGCACGCAGTGGAGTCGTCGGTATGTTCATGGGCCAGTTCCCGCCTTGGTGGAGGCCGGTGAGGAGCCTGTACCTGCACTACACAGCGCTGGCACCTATCAACATAACTATCAGCCGGTGGCCACTGCCGGATGTCGACCTGCTCGTCGGCGGGCCCTATGACACTGACGGCGGCTTAGACGACTGGTTCGCCGTTGGATACGACGCAGGCGCACCGGTCATCACACACCTGCACCTCGACAGCGACCTGGCCTACGCCATCGACAACCTTTCCTTCAGCTATGACCTCGTTCCTGAACTGAGAGGTCAACCGATACCAGAGGCAAGCTCACTGCTCCTTCTGCTCTGCGGGCTTCTGCCATCCGCTTGCCTCGCGCGCCGCCGGTCGCACAGGTAACGCCGACGTCTCGGGAACGTGGGGGACGAAAACCTATGTTCCCGAGACGTCCTGTCGTTCCAAAAGCTTCCTCACTCCACAGTGTACGACTCCACCGCCGACAAGAGGGGTAAGGAGGTCGTCACCAGCAACAGTTTGGTATCGAGAGAGCTTTCAGCATGAGAAAGAACGCAAAAAAGTGTAACCTATGTCTCCTGACAATCTGTAACCTGTGTCCCCGGTCTGTACTGTACTGGGAGAAGGGGTAGGGATAAAGGGCAGGAGATAAAGCATCGAGTGGCAAAGCGTGAAAACTTACTTGGGCACAGGGAACAGGTCTGCTGCCGACGAAACCGCCGACACCTTCCGGGTCTTCGTGGTTTCAGCCTTCAGCGGCAAAATCTTTATGTTGCGGAACTCAACGCGCGAACCGTGGTCCTGAAGCCCGATATGCCCGATCCGCGGAAGGTCTTTGTAAGCATAGCGGAACTTGTTCGGGGTACCGTCGGGGTTGCGGCCCGGCTCGGTCCACTTATCCAAGTCCATTTCGGCAACGGTTACGCCGTTCAGTTTAACGGATACGATTGGTCCCTTGCAGGTTATAACCGCAGTGTTCCACTGTCCGGCCGGCTTGCAGGTGTTCTGCGAGGGCGCGATTATGTCGTATATGGCTCCGCAGTCGTGTTTAGTGGGGCGCTCGCGCCCGTAGCTGTCCAGAATCTGAATCTCGATACCCGTGTTGACCGGGTCTCGGAGGTCCGACCAGCGCACGAAGATGCCGCTGTTCGCCCCCGGCACGAACTTGAAATCAACAGAGAGAATAAAATCTCCGAATTTTTCCGTGGTGTACAGGTATCCACCGCGCCCTCCAAGGCAAACGATGGACCCGTTCTCCACCTTCCAGCCGTTTATGTCTCCGGTTGCGCCCCATCCATTCAGCGATTTGCCATCGAAAAGCAGTTTCCACCCCTGCCGTTTCTCTTTGGCGGTAAGGGTATTGTCTGCGGCTAAAGCTTCTGCAGAAACACACGCAATCAGAACAACCAGCGTAAAAGCCGATAAGCGTTTAAGCACACTAGTGAACATGGCCACTCCTTTAAATCCGCGAATCGGCGCGCAGAAGGCATTTCCCAAAGCGCGCCAACCCGCTTTTTCGGCGTATGCTTTGGTTGTAACCCACAAACGCCCAAATACCAATTCACCACTGTTTGCATTTCTCCTGCCTGAAAATGCAGGGAGCAGGGTGGTGAATGCCGAAAAGCATTGCGTCATCCACAAAAAACAAGGGGTCGATCGTATGCTGAGGGCTTTCATCGTTTTGTTGGTTTTGGCTTCGTCCGTTTGCTTTGGCGAGGTAGAGAAGCCTCTGCTTCCACAAAAACCGGCTTTAAACCAAACGCACATCGTTTTTTCGTACGCAGGCGACCTCTGGGTAGTCCCCAGAGAAGGCGGCAGTGCCCAGCGCCTGACCAACGGGCCTGGAATCGAAACTGACCCCGCCTTCTCTCCCGATGGAAAGCAGGTGGCCTTCACCGGAGAGTACGACGGCAACGTGGATATATTCGTGGTGGATGCATCCGGCGGGGTGCCGCGCAGGCTGACCTATCATCCAGCCGCCGACCGAGTTGTGGGGTGGACGCCAGACGGCAAGCAGATACTTTTCCGCTCGGCGCGCGGCAGGTGGACCCAGCTTTTCACCATGCCTGCAAGCGGCGGCTTCCCAACCGAAGTCCCTCTTCCAATGGCCTATCAGGGTTCGTTTTCGCCGGATGGGACAAAGCTGGCTTACGTGCCCCACGGTCCCCAGCAGGCATGGAAGCGCTACCGGGGAGGCACCACCATGCCCATCTGGATTGCCAATCTTGCCGACTCCAGCATCGAGAAGCTGCCGCGCGAAAACTCCAACGATTTCAATCCAATGTGGGTTGGAAACCGAATATACTTCCTCTCCGACCGCGACGGCCCCACAACCCTTTTTGTGTACGACCTAAACACCAAGAAAGTGAAAAAGGTGTTGAACAACGACGGCTTCGACCTGAAGTCTGCCAGCGTTGGCCCTGGGGCCATTGTTTACGAGCAGTTCGGTTCGCTGGGGTTGGTGGATTTGCAAACGCACAAGGCCAGCAAGGTGAGAATACGCCTCGTTGGCGACCTTCCGGAAGTGCGCCCACGCCTGGAGCGGGTTTCGAACCGAATTGTAAATGCGCATATATCTCCCACAGGTGTGCGCGCCGTGTTTGAAGCCCGCGGCGAAATCTTCACTGTTCCGGCGGAGAAGGGCGATGTCCGCAACCTCACCAACACCCCAGGCATCGCCGAGCGCGATCCATCCTGGTCGCCGGACGGCAGATGGATTGCTTACTTCTCGCACGAATCCGGGGAATATGAACTGCACCTGCGCGAGCAGAGCGGCCCAACCGGAATGGTGAAGAAGATCAAACTCACCGAGCCGCCTTCGTTCTTCTACGACCCGGTTTGGTCCCCCAACAGCAAGATGATCGCCTTTTCCGACAAGCGGTTGAACCTCTGGTGCGTGGATGTCGAAACCAAGCGCCTGCGCAAGGTGGACACAAACCCCTACGCCTGGGGCGGATTCGAACAAACTTGGTCCCCCGACAGCAGGTGGTTGGCTTACACCAAACAGCTTAAAAGCCGCATGAGCGCTGTTTTCGTTTACTCGATTGAAGAGCGCAAAAGCTATCAGATAACCGACGGAATGAGCGATGCCCGCACCCCGCTTTTCGATAAAAGCGGCAAGTACCTTTACTTCAACGCCAGCACCGATGTGGGCCCGGCTATGGAGTGGAACATGGCCTCCTTCGACCGGCCGCGGTCACGCAGCGTTTACGTTGTGGTTCTGCGAAAGGACCTTCCCTCGCCGCTTGCGCCGGAAAGCGATGAGGAAAAGGTTAAGGAAGAGAAGAAGCCGGAAAGCGAGCCTTCTAAGAGCGGCGAAAGCAAGGACGATGGAGCGAAGCCCGATGAAGCCAAAGAAAAGCCAGCCGCGGAAGCCAAAAAAGATGAAGGCGTGAGGGTTCGAATCGACTTCGAGAACATCGACCAGCGAATCCTGGCGCTTCCGATACCAGCGCGCAACTACACGGGAATGGCTGTCGGCAAGGAAAACATTCTGTTCATTCTTGAATCCGGACAGCCCGGCCCTTCATCCTCCAGCGGCCCAATCCTTTACAAGTTCGACCTTGCCAAGCGCAAGTTGGACAGAATTATGGATGGAGTCGGCTTCTTCATCATCTCGCACAACGGCGAGAAAATGCTTTACCGGCAGGGCGACCGCTGGGCGATAACCTCCGCAGATTCTCCAAAGCCGGGAGAAGGCACCCTGCGCTTGGAGGGTATGGAAATGCGCGTTGACCCGCCTGCCGAGTGGAAGCAGATGTACGACGAAGTATGGCGCATCGAGCGCGATTTCTTCTACGACCCGAACCACCACGGCCTTGATCTGAAGGCGGCCAAGGAGAAGTACGCCCCCTGGCTTGAAGCAGTGGCCAGCCGCGCAGACCTGAACTATCTGTTTGCGGAGATGCTGGGCAACCTGTGCGTTGGGCATATGTACATAAGCGGCGGCGATATGCCCCAAGTGAAGCGCGTGCCGGTCGGTTTGCTGGGCGCCGACTACAAGGTGGAAAACGGGCGCTATCGCTTTGCAAAAGTTTACAGCGGCGAGAACTGGAACCCTGACCTGCAGGCACCGCTTACTCAGCCGGGCGTTAATGTGAAAGAAGGCGAGTATTTGCTTGCCGTAAACGGTCGCGAGCTTAAAGATACGGACAACATATACAGCTTCTTCGAGGGGACCGCCGGGAAGTCTGTGGTGCTGAAAGTTGGGCCAAATCCGGATGGCACGGGTTCGCGCGAAGTAACCGTCGTACCGATTGAAAATGAGGGGAGTCTGCGCTACCTGGCCTGGGTCGAGGGCAACCGCCGCATGGTCGATAAGATGAGCAACGGCAGAATTGCTTACGTATATCTGCCCAACACAGCTCAAGCCGGCTACAGCAATTTCAACAGGTACTACTTTGCCCAGGTTGGCAAAGACGGCCTCATTTTGGATGAGCGCTTCAACGGCGGTGGATACGCCGCGGATTACGTAATCGACTACCTGCGGCGCACAGTGATGGGGCATTTTGCCCTGCGCGATGGAGCGGACTTAACCGTGCCAACCGGAACGATCTTCGGTCCCAAGGTTATGCTTATCAACGAGTTTGCGGGCTCCGGCGGAGACTACATGCCGTATATGTTCCGCAGAGCAGGGCTCGGCTTGCTTATTGGCAAGCGCACTTGGGGCGGGTTGATCGGCATAGGCGGCTATCCACAGCTTATAGACGGTGGCTCTGTGACAGCTCCGCACTTTGCCTTCTACACGCCGGAAAGCGAATGGAAGATCGAGAACCACGGCGTTGATCCGGATATAGAGGTGGAGTTTGATCCGAAGCTGTGGCGGGAGGGCCGCGACCCACAGCTTGAAAAAGCCGTGGAGGTGATTATGGAGGCTCTCAAGAAGTATCAGCCGCCAATTCCGAAGCGCCCACCTTATCCGAACTACTACCCGAAAGGTTGAAAATTGTGCCGCATTCGGCCGAGCTAAAGCGGAGGTGAATACAGTCATGTCAGTTAGTGTTGGTATTGTGGGTGTTGGTAGCTTCGGGTGGGGGTTTGTGCGCCTGTTTCGCGACCACCCGTTGGTTACCCGCGTGGCGCTTTGCGACATCAACACGGACCGCCTGAACCGCGCCGCCCAAGAGTTCGGTATAACCGAAACCTACGACAGTTTGGAAAGCATTTGCAAAAGCGATTTGGATGCTCTGGCAATTTTCACACAGCCTTGGCTTCATGCACCACAGGCTATTATGGGGCTGGAGTCCGGAAAGCACGTTTACTCCGCCGTTCCCATCATTTCCCTTCCGAACGGCGATGAGATGCTGGAGTGGTGCGATAAGCTCATCGATACCTGCAGGCGAACCGGCATGTACTACATGATGGGTGAGACTTCGCACTACCGCCCGGAAGCCATGTACTGCAGACGCCGCGCTGCCGAAGGCGCCTTCGGCCGCTTCGTCCTTGCCGAGGGAGAGTATTTCCACGATATAGACGACCCGGGCTGCAGCCTGCGCGAGGTGGCTAAAAGCCGCTGGGGCGCGCAGTGGAGCATGGCCAAAAGCGGCGGCGTGCCCATGCATTACCCCACCCATTCAATCGGTGGGCTGCTTTCCGTTATGAAGGCACCGCTGACCGAAGTTTCTGCCATTGGCTATGTTCACCCCAACGACGACTGGTTCCGCGCCGATGCCGAGGACCCAAACGTTTTCAGCAACGAGACAGCTTTGTTCCGCTGTGCCAACGGCGCCGCCGTGCGCATATGTGAATACCGGCGCATAGGTCACTACGCTCGCGAGGCGTTCCAACTCTTCGGCACGGATGGATGCTTCACAGACGGGCCTGGCGGATGCCACTGGGTTACCAAGCACGGAGCGACACCGCTCACCGTGGATGAGATGCGAGACCCCCTGCCACCCGATGTGTACAACGCCTACCGCCGCGCCGGTGCGGACGATTCTGCGATTTACGGCGGCCACGGAGGGTCGCATCCATATCTGGTGGACGAATTCGTGCGTTCGATTGTGGAGGGGCGACAGCCGGCCATCAACGCATGGGTGGCGGCAAGGTACTTCGCGCCAGGCGTAGTGGCCCACCAATCGGCCCTGCGCGACGGCGAACTGCTGAAGATACCCGATTGGGGCGATCCGCCGGCGTAGCCCACATCGTTTGAAAGCGAAACAAAAACGCTTCTGCCCTCACCCGTCTGCGGGAGAGAGCAGAAGCAAGTACGCCTTTCGAGCGGTAGAGTGTTGGAGGTTCAGCGCGGTGCCATAAGCGCCTTGATGTACTGTTCCGCCACTTCCAAATCCTTCACCGCCTCGGATGCTGGCGAGCGGCACGGCTTGCCGTCGCGTACGCACTCCACAAAGTGCCTTGCCTGCGCCAGCATGCTCCACACCGGCGGCATAACGGGTTGCTCCCAGCGGGGTGGGTTGGAATCGTCGCCGCCCCAGTAGAAGCGCACCTCCCCGCCGTTTTGCTGTGCCATTGGCGCCGGAACGGATAGGTCAATCAGGCCGTTCTCGAATGAGACCATGTAGCGCTCTTCCCAGCTTCTGCGGGAACCGTGCCCCTTCATTTCGAGGAGCACGGTGATGCCGCTTTCGGATTCGCCCACCATCACGGCCTCGGATTTGTCGGCAAATACAACGCGGTAATCCTCCCCAAGCAGATAGCGAATCATGTTAACCTGGTGAATGTAGTAGTTGACAAAGGCGTTGTACTTCTCGCCGAACTCTTTGCCCATCCATTCGGGGGGTGACTCTGGCTCAACCCCTTCGTAGGCGGGAGGTGGGTCGCCGGCGTTTATGCCCCACTGAATTCCGAACGTCCAGTCTCCCGGCGGCATGGATGCCCTCAGGTAGTTCATTGGGCCGGCGGCGCCAGAGCGCTTCCACTCTTGAATCTTTTCCACGGCCGCCACCGAAGCCGGAAGAGAGCGCTTCATGTAGCCCACCATGTAGATAAGGCCTTTTTCCTCCGCCAGCGCGGCCATCTTTTTTGCATTGTCGAGGCGCAGGCAGATCGGTTTTTCGGTCATCAGGTGCTTGCCGGCGTTCAGTATATCGGTGACGACAGATGGGTGGAGCCAGTATCCCATGATGGCGACAACGGCGTCGATATCCGGTTCGGATTCCAGCATTGCGCGGTGGTTCGGATACACACGCGGGATTCCGTAGCGCTGAGCCACAAGCTCTGCGGTTTTGCGGCGCCCCTCTGCCAGCGCAACGATTTCGCAGTCGGGTATGGTGGCGAAGTTGGCAAGGTGAGCCGTTTGGCCCATGGCGCCGCAACCAACGAAGCCGATCTTCACCTTGGTGTGCATGTCAACCTCCTTGTGCGGAAGGAGCTTTTGTTCTGTAGCGCCGAGGGTAAGCCTCGCGGTGGACCGCTTTCGCGGCGGCTACCATCTCTGGGTAAGGTGTGTCCGTCACGGTTATGAAGCCGATGTTGTAGTTCTCGCCGTCCAGCGGGCGGCCGGTTAGCGGCTGGTCGACGTACTGGAACCAGTGGCAGCCAACAAGAGCAGGGTTGTCTATAACCGAGCGGAGGTAGTCCTTGTACATAGCGGCGCGGGCTTTCTGGCTTTCGGTGGCAACAAGTCCGGTGTGGAACATTCCCCTGTCCAACGCGCCGAAGTGGAATTCGCCGATTATGCACGGCTTGCCCAGCTTTTCCAGGAAGCTCCAAGCGGCTGGGTCCACCCTTGGGGCATATATGTTGAAGCTAACGACGTCGCAGTACTCGGCAGAAGCTTCCACAGCCTCCGGCGTTCTCCAGGCGAAGCGGCATCCGAGGTAAAGGTGGTTCGGGTCGTGCTTTTTGAGCTCATCCCGAATGGTGCAGAAGTACCGGGCGGCGAGGCTTTTCACAAAAGCGCCGAGGTCCGGATGAGCGGAGGCCCTAAGTGGTTGCTGAGGTTTAAACGGGGCTTCCAATGCATCCCAGCTTGGGAAGTCGGTTCCCCAAGCGGCGTTCAGTTTGGCGATATCGCCGTACTTCGCTTTAAGCTGAGCAAGGAACGCCTGCTTGGCGGGAGACTGTGCCGACTCTGCCAGCGCACCGTAGGCCAGGCCGTACCGACCGCCGTCGTCGCCCCAACCGCCCCAACTGAGCTCGTTATCTACAAAGTAGCCGATGCACCAAGGGTCGTCTTTAACCCTGGCGATCAGGGGAGCCAGGCTTTGGGAAACGCTTTGCGCGAACTTGGGGTCAAACGGATCGTGCATTCTGCCCCAGTAGTCGGAACCACTGCTGATGCGGGCGTGCTCGCCGCTGATGTGGGCTGTAGCAACGTAAGGAACCCGGCCGTTGCGGTGCAGCACCCAATCAGACCAGTTTGCTATGGTGTTGAAGCCCCAGGCTTTGAGGCGCCTAAGCGTTACGTCGAACCAGGTTTGGGCGAAGTTGGGGCCGTACTTGCGCTCCAGGTTGGCGGCGAAGAAGTTGAAGGTTTCGCCCTGCTTCACTGGCCCCATAAGCACGTTCGAAACGCGACCAAAGTACTTTGCAAGCGGGTCGGTTTTCGGAGGCACCCAGAGGAACATATACTCTCGGCCGGTGATTATGGTATCGGCTTGGTAGTTTACGCAGTCCATGCCGATGGAGAAGAAGAGATAACCATCTGGGTCAACCAGCCACCACTTGCCGTTCACTTTCTCCGTTCGGAAGAAGCCGGTTGCTTCAAGGCGCGGACCGCGCTTCCATCCGCCGAACCTATCTCTGCCGGGTAGCTCTGGTTTGGCCTTCAGCTCGGCCTCTTCTTGGGTGCGGCGGACGGCAAACTCTGCGGCGCTTTTAAGTTTGCCCGGCCAATCGGCCTTTGCATACTGGCCGAATTCATCAACAATGCCCTCCAGCGGCATCAGGTAGTGTACCAAGCGGATGTCGTCCAGAATCAGTGGCACTGGTGACTTCGGTGCGTGCAGGAAAACCTGAAACGCCACAATGTTCCCCAGGTTGATATCCCCTTGGGTGACTGGGTTCAATTGTACGAAGCCGGGAGCAACCGGCAGTCCGCGCATGCCGTAGCTCATCGGGGTGGGGCCAAGGTAAAGAACAAAGGTGCTGGTTTTGCCGGGTTTTATTGAGCCAGACCCCTGGCGGCAGTGGACTATTCCGTTTGCAGAGGGGTCGTCGTCAACGCGCACACCGAATTCCACAGGCTCGGGCCCCGGGTTGGTGATTTTGATTGCCAAACCCGTGAAGCCGCTCCAATCCCAGGGCTTTTGCGGGGAAAAAGCGACGTTTGGCCACTCGGCGGGGTGGAACTCCACCCGCAGTGCGCGTCCGCCAGCGGTGCGCTGAAGCTGAACCCGCACGTTGTTCTGCTTGACAAGGCGCAGTTCCTCCTCTTTTTCGAAGAGGAAAAGGGGTTTTGAGTTGTTCGGCGCCGCGGCTATTGCGGCAACCGAAGCCGAAATCCATGCGGCGGCCATCGCCAACCTCCTTAAAACAGATTTTGCCATTGTGGCATCTCCCATTGGCCACCAGCCGCAAAGCTTACAGCTCTGCCATGAACTCGAAAATTCGGTCGCCGGATCCGGGCAGGCCTTCGTGCCCGAAATCCGGGTATATGATGACGTTTTTCTTCGAGCGTATCTTGTTGTATGCGGCGAACTGGGTTGAAGGCGGGCATATAGTATCCATCAGCCCGGTGAACATGAGGACTTCGGCCTGTATGCGGTGTGCCAGGTGCTGGTTATCTATGTATCCCAGCGTGGTGAAGATCTCTTTCTCGCGCTGGTGCGTTGGGTCGAACAGGCGGAAGAAGGTGCGGATCTCCTCGTAAGCGGCAACAGCCAGATCCATCTCCCACACCCTTAGGTAGTCGCAGAGGAATGGGAAAACCGGTGCCGCGCGCTTAATGCGGGGTTCCAGTGCGGCGCAGGCGAGGGTCAGCCCGCCGCCCTGAGAGCCGCCTGTGGCGCCGACGCGGTCTGGGTCCACCTCGGGGAAGCTCATCACGATGCGGGCAAGCTGTGCGCAGTCGAGGTATATCTGGCGGAAGAGGAGCTTATGCGGCCCTTCCTCCAAGCCGCGGATTATATGGCCGTGCAGGGTGTTTCCGCGGACGCCGCCCACATCTTCCGAAAGGCCACCTTGGCCGCGGCAGTCCAGCGCGGCCACCGAGAAACCCATTGCCACGTAGTTCAGCTTGTCGGTCCAATCTCCGCTGTTGCCGGAGTAGCCGTGGAACATGAGAACGGCGGGATGCGGCGTTCTGGCGTTTTTGGGCCTTAGGTATTTGGCGTGGATTCGCGCACCGCCCACCCCGGTGAAGTAAAGATGAAAGCACTCAGCAAAATCGATTTTGAGGGGATGGGGAACAAGTTCAACTTTGGGATCCACAGCATGCATTTCTGCGAGGGCCGCATCCCAGAATTCGTCTATGTCCGGCGGGCAGGGATTGCGGCCTTGATATTCGAAAAGCTCGTGCAAAGGCATATCAACGATAGGCATAGATTACCTCTCCGCAAAACAGTTTTTGAATTCAAGCAAGCGCTGGCAAAAATCGCTTTGCCATTCGAGCGTTTCTGCGGCGCCGGCGCAAAAACCTTCCTGGCAAACCGAAAACTGTGGGGTTTCTCTGGGTGTGGGTGGGCGCACAATCTCCCCGCTCGGAGAGGAGAAGTACGGGGGCTAATACTCCCTTTCATAATCCACCAGTCCGCAAAGGGGCTGAGCGGAAAGGTAGCGCTCCAGGTTGCTCACCAGCAGTTCCACCTTGCGGCGCTGAAGCTCATCCGTACTGCCGGATGCGCAGTGCGACGTTATCAAAACGTTTGGAAAACCCCACAGCGGATGCTCAGGGGGAAGCGGTTCCGGATCGGTAACATCCAGGCATGCGCCGGCAATGCGGCCTTCGCGCAGAGCATCAACAAGGGCGTTGGTATCAACAAGGGCCCCGCGGGCTATGTTGATGAGCCAGGCGGTTGGCTTCATTTGGGCAAAGGCTGCCGCGTTGATCATGCCGCGCGTTCGGCTTGTTAGCGGGCACGCCAGCACAACAAAATCGCTTTCGCTGAGCAACCTCCCCAGGTTATCGCCGCTCACAACATCGGTTACCATTTCCAACGGTTCTGGAACGCGACGTGCGCCGATGATGCGCATTCCAAGCGCCGCGGCTCTTTCTGCAACGCCAAGACCAATCGGCCCCAAGCCGATAATGCCCACAACTTTCCCTTGCAGTTCGGACTGTTTAAGGTGGCGCCACACACGCGCACGCGTTTGGTCGTGAAACTCGCCCAGGCGGCGGGCGGCGTAAAGCATCAACCCCAGAACGAACTCTCCGATGCATGAGCGGTAAACCTCGCCGGAGTTGGTTAGGATTATACCGCGGGGACGCGTATGGCTGATTATGCCATCAACGCCGGCGCTGGTGGTGTGAAACCATTTTACATCCGGGGCGTTTGCAAGGGCTTGGGTCCAAGCCTCCGCACCTTCGCCGCGGAAGAATATCTCAACCCCGGGGAATGGGCCCGTGCGGTTTCGGTCGTACTCAACAAGCTCAACATCCAAACCGCGGGCCTTTAGTTCAGCTTCAACCTCTTGAACCCAATTGGGGGGTATAAGCATCTTCGCGCGCATGCTTGCCCTTTCCAAAATCCTGCGTTTTTGCTGGAAGGTCTGGTTCACCAGCATTACGAAGTTGCTTCACAAGCCGCCGTGCTAGTTTCTTTTGGCGCCCAACACGCTGTACTCTTCAAGCAGGCGCAAATAGCACCGGTACTCGTTTAGAGATACACCCGGAGGAGTTTGGTGGTCCACCCCTGGAATAAACCCGCCGCTTTGCATAACCGGCAAAAGGCGCTCGAATTCCCGGCGCATGGCATCCTCGCCGCGGGTCATCACCATCTTGTCGTAGTGGCCTATCATGCGCAGTTGCGGGTGGGCTTTTCTAAGCGCATTTGCATCAACGCCGGCTTGGCGCTCCAGCGGTAGAACACCTTCCACTCCAACATCCAGCAACCACGGGACCATCTCCGTCACATCTCCGTCGCTGTCCACGAAAACAAAAACGCCCATTTCCTTGAGAAGAGGGACCACCCTGCGGTAGTAAGGCGCCAGGAACTCGTCAAAAAGCTTTTTGGAGAGCATTGGGCCGTGGTTGTAAGACATATCCTCGGCGAAGGTCATAAATGCAGGCCGGCAAACTTCGGACAGCCGCCGAAGGATGCGGATGTGATGGTCGGCCAAATCGGAATTTATGCGGTGCAGAAGGTCCGGCTGATCGTAGAAGGCGAAGAGATGCCTTTCGATGCCCATCAAAGACCTCGGCCACCAAAAGAAGCCCTCCAGCGTTATCCAAACCACGGCCTCACCGCGGTCCTGCGCCTGCCCCCAAACGCGCAGTTTCTCGAAAGCCGCATCCGAAGTGTGGTAAAGGAAGGGCCGAAGCGCAGTGTAATCGTCGTTGTTTGAAACAGCGCCCTCCACGGGATGCGGCGGGCGCACCACGGCTGGATCGTATGGCCTGAACCAATGCTGCCAATACGGATCCAATCCGAAGTAACTGCATGCATCCTGGGCGCCCACGGGCAAACCCTCTTCCTGCCATCTTTGGATGGTTTTGTCCCACCAAGCGGCCCACTCTATACGCGGCAGGCGGTCAACCGGTTGAAAGTTCATCACCGCTTTAAATCTTTCGAGGTGGTTCACAGCAGCGAACTCCCAGACATTTCGCGGTTAGGATGGCGGTCCGGCAGGGGCTTATGCACGGCCTGCCGGGCCGCCGGCAATGCATCGGGCAGTGCTTCCTGCTAAACTACCCAAGGCTTTCGGGCTGGCCTGCTGAGCATCTTATTGGCTTCAGCATCACCCTTGAAGCGCTCTTTTTTCGGATCCCACTCCAGCTTTCGGCCGCCAAGCCGCAGGGAGATGTTGCCTATGTGGCACACTGTAACCGACCGGTGGCCGATTTCGGCGTGGCAGATGGGTTGTTTGCGCGTGCGGATGCAGTCTATAAAGTTGCCCATGTGATCATTGGATACATAAAGCCGCACAGCGTTGGAAGGCAGTGGATCCTTCAGCAGTCGCTCATCGCTGGCGCGTATGGTTCCGCGGTTTACGAAGATCCAGCCCTCTTCGCCTTCAAACAGCACGCCGTTTTCGCCTTTGTTTGTGCACAGAAGAGTTACACCGTTTGGATAAGTATAGGTTATATCAAACTCGGTGTGGACGTTGAAGCAGTTGGGTCCATAGGGAGTGGGCAGTTTGCCCACGGACTCCACCCGTATGGGGCCGGAGCCATCCATACCCAGCCCCCACTGGGCGATGTCGTTGTGGTGGGCGCCCCAGTCGGTTACCATACCGCCGGAGTATTCGTACCAATAGCGGAAGGTACCGTGGGTGCGCTCTGGGATGTATTCGGTCCACGGGGCCTGACCGAGCCACATATCCCAGTTGAAGCCCTCGGGAATCGGCTTGGGTTGGAACGGACCCCCGGATGGAGCGCCTGGAATGTGCGTTTCAACACGCTTTATGCGGCCGATTCTGCCGTTGCGCACGAGTTCGCAAGCAAGGCGGAACCGCGCGTCGGAGCGCTGTTGGCTTCCGGTTTGGAAAACGGCGCCGGTTTTCTTGGCCACCTCGACGATCTTTCTCCCCTCGGCAATGGTGAGAGTAAGGGGCTTCTCGCAGTACACGTCCTTGCCAGCCTTCATGGCGGCGATGGCTATATAGGCGTGCCAGTGGTCAGGCGTGCCGATCACCACAGCGTCGATGTCTTTTCTGGCGAGAAGCTCGCGGAAATCGGAGTATTTGGCGCAGTCTGGACCGAAAACGTTTGCGGCCTCATCCAGATGCTTTTTATCCACGTCGCAAACGGCCACAACCTTCACGCCTGGGTGGCTGGCCGCCCAGCGCGTTACGTTCAGGCCCTGACGGAACCCACCGCGGCTGCCGCCGGTGCCTATGCAAGCGAAGTTGATTTGGTCGTTGGGGCCGATGCGCCTCGGTATCCTCTGGATGCGCTCGCTTTCAGCCGCAAGCGATTCCTCCACAAACCAAGCCGGAAGACCGGCGGCCGCCAACGCAGCAAGCGAATTCTCAAGCAGTTTGCGCCGCGAAATCATATAGCTTTTGCCGTTCATTGCAGTTCCCCCCACCAAACAGGAATAGTTCCATGGGAAAAGACGCATTAAAGCGCTTTCGAGATTTTCTTCTGTTTGCGCAGCCAATAACCTTCCCGAAAAAGGGTTTGGAGCCTTACTTAACCACCGCTTGCTTCAGCCCAATCGATATGCTGGAGGGAATTGCTGTTCAGCAAGCGAAAGCTATGTTGCTATGAAGCCAAGCTTAACTCGAAGGCATTCCCGCCTGCGGCCATCGTTTACACTGGTAGAGCTTCTTGTTGCCATCGCCGTTATTGCGATACTTGCCGCGCTTCTGCTTCCCCTCCTTGGGCGAATTCGCGGCAAAAGCCGGCAAGCGGTGTGCAGTTCGAACCTAAGGCAGTTTGCAAGCGCGTTCGGCATGTATCTGGACGATTGGGATGGGGTTTATCCATCACCCGGCGGTCTTAGGGGAGAGCGGAACTACTGGGATCAGGGGGCCGGCGCCGGCCTGGATCTTTACCTGAAGAACCGCGCGGGGCAGAACTCGGTGTGGGTGTGCCCAAATTTGGAGTATTGGGAGTCGCAGTGGCCCCCGCGCAGTTACACGATGAACACTTTTCTGCGTGACCCACCAGATGTGATGCCATACACCAGCGCCATCAGGATAACGGAGGGCATCTCCAGCTCGGCGGTGCCACAGCCGGCTTCAACCGTGCTTCTGTTTGAGGGTGTGCAGAATGTTACAGAGGACCCTGACACCGGTTTCGGCTACGTTGCGCGCTGTGGAGATTGGACCATGGTTAGAGGCTACTACCGCCAGCCGGTTGAGGGGCTTCTGCTGGCGGATAAGCCTTACCACGGCGAAACGAACAACTACCTGTTCTGCGATGGACACGTGCGCTCGGCTGCCCCGGACCTGCGCTACCCCGAACAGCCATCCCCGGGCAGAAACTGGTGGTTTGTGAAGGCTTTGCGGTAGAACTGCCGCTTGCTTACCTGCCATCACCCCTGGCTCGTCTCCCGAAACAGTACCCTCATTCCCGGCTTTTCTCCCGACGAAGGAAGAATGGAGCATTCGGTTCCCCTCTCCCGGAACTGTACAGACTGGGAGAGGAGTCAGGGATGAGGTTTGGCTTGCGTAGTAAAAAGAAAAACTTGCGCCCCCTTTCTGCTGAGCCAAGAAAAGGGGGCGCTGTGAACGGGAACTGGGGTCGCTAGAACGACTTCAATACGTCTTCGTCACCGTTTCCAAACGGGATTACCTGCTCCAGCTCGTCCGTTTGGGCTTGGGGCGCCGCTGGGACCGCGGTTTTCGGTGTTTTTGCGGCCGCTTTCGCCCTTGCCCTTGCTACGGTGCGCGAGGAGGATATCGCGTGGCTCAGCTTGAACTCTCTCACCATGCCCTCCAGCTCCTGAGCCTGGCTCGACAGCTCTTCCGCGGCCGCCGCAGACTCCTCGCTGTTCGCCGCCGCCTGCTGAACCGCCTGGTTCAGCTGCTCGATTCCGGTGTTCACTTGGGCAACGCCTTGGCTCTGCTGTTCGGCCGCGGCGGCTATCTCGGCCACTACCTCCGCTACGCGGTTCGCTTGCTCTGTTATCTCGCTCAGGTTCTTCGCCACTTCTTGGCTTATCTCAACACCGCTGTCGGCGTTCCTCACCGATTCTTCAATAAGGGCCGCCGTGTTCTTCGCCGCTTCTGCGCTCCTCATGGCAAGGTTGCGCACTTCCTCTGCCACCACAGCAAACCCTTTGCCTGCATCGCCGGCCCTGGCCGCCTCAACAGCAGCGTTCAAAGCCAGAAGGTTTGTCTGGAACGCTATCTCGTCTATCGTCTTCACTATCTTCGAGGTTGCGTCCGAAGACTGCTTTATCTTCGCCATGGCTTCCGAGAGAAGCTCCACGCTCTTGCTTCCGGAAGCCGCGCTTCGGTTTGCTTCTTCGGCCATGTTCTTGGCTTCGGCTGCGTTGCTGGCTGCCTGCCTTGCCATGGAAGCAATCTCCTGCATGCTGCTGGTGATCTCTTCCAGGGTGCTGGCTTGTTCTGAAGCACCTTCGGCCAAGGCTTGGCTTCCGCTCTGCACCTGTTCGGATGCCGTGGCAACCTGCTCTGCCGCAACTGCCACCTGATGCAGTGCTTCATCCAGGTTCTCTATCGCGGCGTTTACGAAAGCTTTGAACTTGGCGAAGTCTCCCTTGTAGTCTCCGGTCACCCTGGCGGTCATATCTCTCTTGGCGACCTTCTCCATAACGGCGGCCATTTCGTTGACGGGTTCAAGCAGGCTGTCCAAAGCTGCGTTCAGTTCCTGCAGGACTCCACTGTACACCCCGCTGAATTTGCCTGCGTTTGCGCGGTATCCAAGGTTTCCATCCGCCGAGTTTTTGGCAACAGCCTCAAGCTCCGCAAGAACACTCTGCAGATTTTCCACCATAAGCTTCAGGGAAGGACCAAGCTCGTCGCGGTCGTCCATGTCTTCTGGGGTTTCGACGTTCAGGTCGCCTTTGGCCAGCCTATGCATGTTGCCCGCGATGTACCTCTGCAGTTTTGAGGCAAACAAATCCATCGTTTGGGCCATCACACTGATTTCATCCCGGCCGGACAGGTTCAGGCGCATGCCGAGGTGGCCCTTGCTCATCTCCTGAATCATCTGGGTTGTTCTGGCCACAGGCCCTGTAATCGACCGCGCAATCAGAACCCCCAAG
>Ga0078972_1003384_pt2 | contig 41764 bp, 43 predicted proteins | sample YelNatPaOPGAMG01_FD_67568 | JGI IMG/M metagenome (GOLD analysis project Ga0078972, IMG submission 67568) | Hot spring thermophilic microbial communities from Obsidian Pool, Yellowstone National Park, USA - OP-RAMG-01 (SPADES assembly) (version 2) | ecosystem: Environmental > Aquatic > Thermal...
CTGCCAATGTGAAACTGAATACCTTTTATGCGCACATGCTTCATTTGGTTTGCTAGCTTGTAGGCATCTATAATTTGCGTGTAAGATATGCCAAATTTGTTTTTCTTTAAACCAGTGGATATGTAGGGGTGGGTTTTTGGGTCAACATTGGGGTTTACCCTAAAAGAGACTGGTGCACTTTTTCCTAGAGTTGACGCTATGCGCTCTATTTCCTCTAATTCTTCAAAAGACTCGACATTAAACATCAGTATATCATTTTCAATTGCGTACTTGATTTCTTCTTGCGTTTTTCCCACGCCGCTAAACACAATTTTTGTCGTATCAATACCAGCTTTTTTTGCTCTAAAAATCTCACCAGCAGACACAACATCAGCGCCAGCACCAAGCTTTGCAAATGTATTTATAACCGCTAAATTGCTATTTGCTTTTAGCGCAAAACAAATTAGATGCTTTCTAGTAATTTTTTGATCGAGTTTTTTATATTGATTTTCAAAGTGATTCTTGCTGTAAATATAAATCGGCGTGCCGTACTCTAAAGCAATATCTGAAACTTTTACATCTTCTACATAAAGCTCACTATCTTTATAAAAAAACATCAAAACCCCCTTTGTAATAAAACCTACAAAGTTTATTTTAATTAATAATTACTTAATTTGCAAGCAAAATTTACAACGGTAAGCTTGACAAAACTCTATTAAAATCTTATTCTGATTGCAATGAAAATTCTTCATTTAGACACGCAAAAAGGTTTTCGCGGTGGCGAACAGCAGTTAATATACCTAGCCCTTGGCTTAAGAGAACTTGGTGTAGACTCTATAATAGCTTGTAGGGATGATCTTTACAAAAAAGCGCAGGCGCTAGGTTTTGAGACTATAGATTCGAAAAACTTTTATAAACTCCAAAGCACAGCTATAAAGTGTGATATTTTGCACGCTCATGCATCAAAAGCTCACACCTTAGGTGTTGTCTTAAAATTACTCACAAAAAATCCGCTTGTTTATACAAGAAGGGTAGACTACAAGCAAAAAAAGACTTCAAAAATAAAATACATGTTAACTGATAAAGTTGTGAGTGTTTCTAATGCAGTTAAACAGGTTCTGTATGCAAATTATCGTACCTTCAGTGAAGTTATTTATGACGTTGTAGACTTTAGTCTGCTTAACCAAGTTGATCCTCAAAAAGTAGAAGCTATTAAAAAACAGTATGGATACCCAATAATTGGCAACATAGGGGCGCTTACTGAACAAAAAGATCACAAAACATTAATTGATGCAGCAAGTCTGCTTGATAAAACATACACCTTTCTAATATTGGGTAGCGGTGAACTAAAAGAAGAACTAGAAAATTACGCAAAACAAAAAGGTGTCAACAATGTAGTATTTTTAGGCTTTAGGCAAGATATACAAAACTACTTAGCTGCATTTGACTTGTTTGCAATTTCATCTCAAAACGAAGGTTTATGCTCAAGTATACTGCAGGCTTTTATGTTTAAGGTACCAACTGTTGCTACAGATGCAGGTGGTATTGGTGAGCTTATTGGCAACAACCAAAGAGGTTTAATTGTGCCAGTAAAGGATGCTAAAGGACTTGCTTTTGCAATAGATAAACTAATTTCAGATACTGAGTTTTCAAAAAAACTAGTAAATGAAGCCTATGAGTTTGTAAAAAACTTTAACTACAAACTAATGTCTCAAAAATATTTAGATATATACCAAAGTCTTTTAAAAACTTAATTTAAAATTTACATTTTTAAATACTTAGTGTAAGATTTGACTAGTTATGGGAGGGCGAAAATTGTCGATAGAAAGTTTACAATTACCTGAGTCTTACTTTAAAAGTATAGAATTTACAATGCAGGTAGGCTGTGGCGTAGGTTGCAGTTTTTGCCCACAAAGTATATTTTTAAAAAATTACAAATCCAATATTAAGCGCTTTACATTAGAAAACTTTAAAAAGGCTCTAAATAACATTGAAGGCTCTCCTATTAAAAAGATAAAGTTTAGTGGTTTTAGCGAGCCTTTGGAGCACAGCGAAATATATGATTTTATAATTGAAGCGTACAAAAAAAATTTTCATATAGAATTAATAACGACGCTAAAAAATTTTTCAAAAGAAGGGTTCGAAAAAATTAAAGATTTGCCCATAAGATGCCACATAAGCATACAGCCTCCAAATGCAAATAACAGAAAAGGTCTAACAGACAAAGAATCTTGGGGCAATATAGAGCTTTTATTATCTCTAAAGCCTAAGTGCGATTTAGTTTTTGGTTGCCTGGACAATAATCTTACAATAGAAAACAAGAGTAATATAAAATCAAAACCATGCTCTTTAGACAATAAACCCATACGATGCCTAAGAGCAGAGTTTGCACTGACACCGCCAGCTAAAACAAGCTTTTTTACACCATATTTTTTTAAAGCCAAAAGCGTTTTTTCACATAAAATTTCTACGCAAGAACGCTGAAAAGAAGCTGCTAAATCACAAACAAAAGTTTTTGACAATTCACCAGATTTTTCAACAAGGTTTTTGACATGCGTTTTAACACCACTAAAGCTAAAATTAAGCGTATTTTTTTTTGATAAACCCTTTGGAATCTTAAAACCATCGGGGTTTCCGCTTTTTGACAATTTGTCAATAATAGGGCCACCGGGGTATCCTAGTTTAAGCAGCCTTGCAACTTTATCAAACGCTTCTCCCACTGCATCATCAAGCGTTTTTCCAATTAGCTTATACTTGCCAATGCTTTCTACTAAATACAAATGCGTATGTGCGCCAGAAATAATCAACACAATAAACGGAAAATCAATGTTCTTTTCCAAAAAATTTGCAAAAATATGGCCTTCTATGTGATTTATCGGTATTAATGGCAGAGCATACCTATACGCTAAGCCTTTTGCAAAACTCACGCCAATAAGCAAAGACGGCAGCAAACCGGGTCCTACTGTAGCTGCAATATGCGTTATATCTTTTATGCTGCATTGGGCTTCTTTAAGGGCTCTTCTTGTAGCTTCATCAATGTTTTCAAAATGCGTTCTTGCTGCCATCTCAGGCATTATTCCACCAAAAGGCTCATGTATAAAATTTTGAGAAATGACTATGCTTGATTGTTTGTTCTTTCCTAAGACAGCTGCTGAAGTATCGTCGCAGGATGTATCAAATGCCAAAATAACTACTGACACTGTTTTAAGTTTTCCTTTATGTCTTTTAAGTAAGGTTTTAGTTTGCCCTTTAAATGAACAATTGCCTCATAGTCAACAATATTGTCATGACCAATGAGTATTACATTTTTGCCTTGTTTTGCAAGTTTAATTGCATCAAGCAAGTTTTGTTTAACATAATTAAAACGCTTTTTGTTATCAATAAACATATCGCGCACAGCATAATCAACATGGTACTTACAGGCAACCTTATAGCCTACACTGTTTGGACTTGTTAGACTATCTACAAAAAACAAGTTGTGCTGTTTTAAAAATTCCATAGTATCGCTCATTTTCTCTTCACTTTGCAAAAACATTGAGCCCATATGATTGTTAAAACCACTAGCACAAGGCACGCTTTTTAGGGCTTTGCTTAATTTGTTAAAGATCTCTTCTTTAGAATCAGACACTCTAAGCAAAAGCGCATAATTGGTGTTTAATCTTTTCGTGATCGATTCGCTTGGCATATGAAGCATTACAGTGTAGCCTTTTTTGCAAAAATCATTTGCCATATAACAAAAACGCGTATCTGGTATAAATGAAAAGGCTATTGGTAAATCTATCTCCAAAAATTTTTGCATTACATAGTGGTCATAGCCCATATCATCAATAATGATTGAGATACTGCCATTTGTAACTCCAAAGCTTGACTGACTGAAAAACAAAACGCTTAGAAAGAGTGCTAAAGCAAAACCCTTTCTAAGCAGATTAATTATTTTTTGGGCCATTCTGCAATTTGGGCTTTAATTATATTAATAGCCGTAAGAAGCTGAAAATCTTGCGTTGTTTGTGGCTCTTTTATAACTTCTTGAGGCTTAGCTTGCACTGTTTCATTGCTTGTTAGGTGGTTAATCAAATTTTCCTCCCTTAAAGCATATCCAAAATCTTCCGATTCGACCTTTGCGGGCTTTACTTCAACATTTGGCACTATACCAACAGCCTGTATGCTATGACCATCTGGTGTATAGTATTTTGCCGTTGTTAGTCTTAAAGCGTAACCATCTTCAAGCGGTATAATACTTTGTACGCTTCCTTTGCCAAAACTCCTTGTGCCTACAATCACAGCTGTTTTGTGGTCCTTTAGGCAACCTGCAACAATCTCAGCAGCAGAAGCAGTACCAGAATTTATCAACACAGCAATAGGCATATGCGGTACTTTTTCATCTTTTGCGTAAAATACCTGGTCATCGTTTTTATTTCTGCCCTTTATAGAAACGATTACGCCTTTATTTACAAAAAGATTTGAAACGCCAATGGCCTCTGTCAATAAACCACCTGGGTTATCCCTTAAATCAATAACTAAACCTTTTATACCCTTTTTCTGCAGTGAATTAAGTGCGTTTTCAACCGCTTTTGTTGTACCTTCCTGAAACTGAATAATCCTTATATAGCCAATCCCGTCTAAATCCTTATAATCAACACTTTTTATGTGTATAATTTCTCGCTTTACGTTAAAAATTAACGGTTTTTTTTCATTTTTTCTTCCAATTACCAGTCTTACTTCGGTTCCTACTTTGCCTCTTAGTAATTTAACCGCTTCATCTAGGCTCATACCAAGTGTGCTTTTATCATTAATCTGCAGTATAATATCGCCTGCTTTAATGCCAGCTTTATAAGCGGGTGTGTCTTCAATGGGTGTTACAACCGTTATAAGCCCATCTTTTAGTGTAATTGATGTACCTATACCTCCAAACTCGCCTGTTGTTGACACCTGCAGATCTTTGTACTCTTGGGGCGTCATAAAAGCAGAGTGGGGGTCAAGTGAGTTTACCATGCCTTTTGTAGCATTAACTATAAGCTCAGAAGGGCTTACTTTGTCTACATACTGAGATTGGACAATTGCCAACACTTGAGAAAACATCTTCAAATCGTTATACTGATTCGATGTAGCTTCTGTTGGCGTTACACGAAAACTCAAAATCGCGCATAAAATAATAACTAAACTAACAATAATGCCTATTACAAATAAAAAGCGGTTTTTCATAAACCTAACCTCCTAGATATCTTCTATTGATAAAATTTAACGGGTTTACTGGCATAGAGCCTTTTCTTAGCTCGAAATGCAAAATATCACCATTTAAATGTCCTATAACTTGACCTTCTTGAACCATTTGGCCCTTTGAAACTCCTATATTAACATGTGCATATATACTGTAGTAGCCGTTTAAATGGTTAATGATTATTACTCCACCCAAACCCGGCAAACTCCCAACATAATCCACCTGACCCTTGGCAATAGATCGCACTGGAGCACCATTTTGAGCTTTGATATCTATACCATCGTTGCGTGTTTGCACATTAAATACCGGGTTTGTTTTAACACCGAAATTATCCACAATGACGCCTTCAACGGGCGGTCTTAAGCCCGTGTGCATATTTTCTAAGCGCATACGATTTTGGGCTTCTTCTTGTTTTTTAAGTTCTTGGGCTTTTTGGAGTTGTTTTTGTTTTAATAGCCTTTCTCTTTCTAGTTCTCTTTGACGTCTTAGCTCTTCTTGTTTTCTAATTTCTTCTTGTATAACCTTGTTTAGCACTACCTGAAGATAATTTCTTTGCCTTTGCAGATTAACAATATCATTTATATAAGCCTGCTTTAATCTAGCCGCCTCTTGAGCTAAAACAGCGTTTGTTTTTTTCTGCTGTGCATAAGAATCTTTTTGTTCGTTGATTTTTTTTATTAAACTCATCTGTTTTGCTTTTTTGGCGAGTAATTCCTTCTTTTGCTCATTTAGCAAAACCTGGTGTTCCATATAGGATTTTATACGTCCTTGTAAGTAATGTGCAATTTTTTTATTCATATATTCGTAATACAAGCCTTCGGGAAAGTACTTCTCAACATTGTAAAAATAATAATAGGCTTTTAGCGACCTAGAGCTTTTAGCTTTTTCCTGGTTTAATTTGTCTGTTAATTGCAGTATGCTTTTGTTTAGCTCTTCAATCTCAGCAGATAATTGTTTTAAATTTTTTTCGTTTTCGCTGAGTTTTTTTTGCAAAACTAAAATTGTTGCGTTTAATTCTTTGAGTTTATTCATATAAGCTATGTATTTTTTTTCTGCAAGGTTATAATGATACTGTTTATTTGAAATCGTTGTATTAATCTGTTTTATTCTATTTTCAAGCTCTTGTTTTTGATTAGCACACCACGCGGGTTTATTTGATTGCAAAATTATTAACACTATTAGTACTACACTTAGAATAACTATTTTAGAAACCCGTTTAAAATACAGTGCAAAAGAAGAGCATTTTGCTTGCGATTTCCAAAAAAGACGCTTTGTTTTAAATTTTTTCATCTTCTATAAAAAACACGAATAAGCATAAAATTGTAATGAAAATAAGTGATAAGATAATATTTGCTAGCCCGCTTATGCCAAAGATGAGCAAGATATCATTAGTATAGTTAGGCACAATATTTACATAATTTATATAAAAAAACATACCCAATGCACCTATAATAATTGCTAGTATGCTAGCAATTATACCTGATAAAAAAGTTTGTTTTAAAAACATAAAGAAAATTCTTACCCTTTTCACGCCAAATAGCTTTAATTTATTGTAACTATCAAGGTTTTTCTCGTATGCAATTTTTAAAAGTAGTGCCAATATAACAATCTCAAGCAATAGAAAAATGCCAATCAAAGCAAAAGAAAATTCTTTAAAAGCTGAGTAAGTCTGGCTGATATTTGTAAAAAGACCCTTTGGTATGCGCACTTCATCAACCAAATCACTTTTTTTGAGTGTTTTTTCTATAGAATTAATGTTAGATTGATCTACTGCAAATTTAGGTTTTAAAAAAATCTCCAATGAGTATGGAAGGGGGTTTTCGCTAAGCGAGCTTTTGGGTAAGTTCAGTTTTGACAAAATATCTGATAAAGCCGTAGATTTATCGATAAACCTTATGCTTTTTACTGGTGCATATGTTTTAAGCGAGTTGGCATAATTCATTGCCTGATCTTTTGTAACACTATCTTTAAAAAACACAAAAACTGGCACATTTGAGCGTTTTGCATCCAAATAATTATTAACGGTATACAACACTGATGCTGAAATACTTATTATAAGCAAAAAAATCAATACAACAAAAGTTATTACAAGCCTAGTAGAATCCTTTCTCATTGTGCACCTACATCGCATGTATTAAAAATATCCAATCTATCAATCGATTCTATGGGTGTAAAATTTGTAAAAACAATAGTCATTTTATAATCTTCGTTTAACTTTTTAAGCATAGAAATTAGCTCTTGTGAATGTTTATAGTAAGAAAATGGCTCATCAAGCAACACAAGCGACACCCTTAAAGCAAGTATTCTAGCTAAAGCCAACCTATACTTTTCAGAAATCGATAAATTGTATATTTTAGTATCTAACAAATTGCCCAAATCAAATATATCAATTGCTTCTTCTAAGTACTGCTTTCTTTTGAGTAACTTCGTAACGAGGCGCAGATAATTTAATGTAGTTAAATTTTCAAGAAGTCCAAAATCGTCAAACACTACACCTATGTGGCGTCTAAGCAGTGTCAACCTTGAATATCTAATGCGACTTAGCGATTCCCCAAAAATCTTTACTTCGCCAGATGTGGGTTTTTCTAACCTGCAAATGAGTTTTAACAGTGTTGTTTTACCACATGCAAAACCACCACTAACTTGAATAAGCTGACCTTCTCTTATATAAAAATTAACATCTGAAAAAACGCACCTATCACTGTAAAACTTGCTCACATCAACAAACTCAATCATTTTTTAAACTCTTTTTTATATTGCTTATTATGTTATTTACAGTAAAACCATACTCACAAAACAAATCAGCCGATGTACCAGATTGCCCAAATGTATCATTAATCCCTAACCTAACAACATTTTTAGGTAAATTCTCGCTCAAAAACTCGCTTATTGCGCTTCCAAGACCGCCAATAATTGAGTGTTCTTCTAAAGTAAAAATTAATTTTGAGTTTTTAGCGCAAAGCCTAACAGTGTCAGCGTCTAATGGTTTAATTGTGCTTACATCAACCACAGCCACCTTGATGTTTTCTTTTTCAAGCTCTAAAGAAGCTTTTAAAGCAAGATCTACTACAATACCGCATGCAAATATACAAGCATCACTGCCTTCTTTTAGTATATAGGCTCTGCCTATCTCAAAATCATGCGTTGTAAAATTAAGTGACTTTTCTCTTGAAGTGCGCAAGTAAAAAGGGCCTTTATGTTTGCTTAAAGCAATAACTGCTTTATATGTTTCATTGTAATCAGCAGGTACAATTACTTGCATATTAGGCAAACTACGCATTAAAGATATATCGCATACAGCTTGATGAGAGCCACCGTCTTCACCTACACTGATGCCAGCATGCGAGCCACATAACACTACATCGAGGTTTTGATAACAAATAGACTGCCTAACAGCCTCAAATGCTCTACCAGTAATAAAAACAGCAAAGCTTGAAGCAAATACCTTAAAGCCTTCAAGCGCAAAACCAGCTGCAATATCTACCATATTGAGTTCGGCTATACCTATATTAAAAAATCTCTCTGGGTAAGCTTTCTTAAAATCAATAGATTTAGTAGAAGAAGAAAGATCTGCGTCTAAAACTACAATGTTTTTATTTGCCCCTAGCTCCACCAACGCTTTTCCGTATGCCTCTCTATTCGCCTTATACTCCATTTTACGCTCCTAACTCTGAAAGTGCCTTGTTTAATTCTTCATCTGTTGGCGGTTTGCCGTGATATTCGTACTTATTTTCCATGAAGCTAACACCTTTGCCTTTTACTGTATGAGCTATAACTGCAAAAGGTTTGAGTTTTTTTGCGCTTTTAAAGTCTTCAAATATATTTAACAATTGCTCGTAATTGTGACCATCTACCTCATGCGTTAAAAAACCAAACGCTTCAAACTTTTCTCTAACAGGTCTAATATCCATCACATCACTTATTTTGCCATCAATCTGCAAGCCATTGAAGTCTAAAATAACACATAAGTTATCTAAATGATAGTGACTTGCACACATTAGCGCTTCATACACAAGACCCTCTTGCATCTCACCATCGCCAACTAAACAGTAAACATTTGATGGGCTTTTTTTAAGCTTTAGCGCAAGCGCCATACCTACAGCAATTGATATCCCATGTCCCAAAGAGCCAGTGGAAGCTTCAATGCCTGCTAACTTCTTTGAGTCTGGATGACCTTGAAGCGGGCTTCCTAATTTTCTTAGCGTGCACAATAAATCTTTATCAAAAAAGCCCTTGTAGGCAAGACAAGTATATAGGGCAGGCGCTGCGTGACCTTTTGACAGCACAAACCTATCGCGATTTTCATCATGTGGGTTTTTAGGGTCAACATTTAATACATTGCCAAAATACAGTGTATTTAATATATCAATCGAACTTAAACTACCACCGGGGTGACCACTTTTTGCTCCATTGATACAAATTAATATTTCCTTTCTAAGCGTTGTAGAAAATGCTTCTAACTCTTTTGCATTCAATTTAGCTCCTCCAATAGTTTAAACATGCTCTCAATTGTAAACTCCTGTGGTATTATACAAGAATATCCAAATTTTTCTACTGCCTTTTGCGTTGTAGTGCCTATGCATACAATATGTTTTTTCACGCGCTTTAAGTAATCTTCAAAACCAGCACTTTTTAAATACTCAAAACTCAAAGGACTTGTTAGCAGTGCATAATCAAAATCGCACTCATATGTGTAGTAGTCAATGTCAGCACTTTTTAGCGTTTTGTAAGCTTCTAACACTATAGCTTTTGAATCATACAAGCCGTGTTCTTTTGGACAAACTACAAGTGTATCTTTTAAATCAAGCTCGCTTGAGCGGTAAATAAGAGGGTAGTCTACACTAAAGCCAAAGCTTTCTATGTAAATGGCTGTCTTTTTACCAACGCTTAAGATTTTTTTGTTGCACAAAAAACTCATACCTACTTTTTTTACAAAAAAATCAAATGCCCTTTTGCTTGAAAAAAATACGCGTTCTACGTCAAATGATGGCAGTTTAAAATCAAGCGGTTCAAACTCAAACACATTAACGGGACATATATCGTAAAAATCTTCATATTTTAGCGTGTATTTTATTAAATCATCCTTATTTGCGCAAAACAGTACTTTAGGCTTTGTTGTGAAACACTGTGTACATGAGCTTACAACAACTTGGGCTTCATTTGCTTGTCTTGTTTTGTTTTGAGCCTTTAGCAAAAATTTTTTTGGCACAGCACTTTCAAAAAATGCTAATTTTTTAATGTCTGGAAAAAATTCAAGCGACAAGTTACAGTCTATTTCTATATTAACAACATTTGGGTTTTTGTATATTCTATACATTCTCTTAAAGCCTGCTTTGGGCTTGCGCGCCTAAAACAATCAATTTTTTTAAATGTTTTTGGGTCTGCATACATCGTTTTTAAACAAAATTCTCCATCTTCATCAAAATAGGCATAAGCGCCTATAGGGAAATTGCATGACGCATTCAGCGATCTAACAAACTCTCGCTCAATTTCTACACAAACACTTGTTGCTTGATCATTTAAAAAACTTAGCTCATCAAACTCATTGTAGCGTGTTTGAATACCAATTACGCCCTGACCTGCTGCGCTTACTATATCTAAATCAAAACAATACGCACTATCATACAAACCCAACCTAAAAAGGCCAGACTTAGACACAACTATCGCATCAACTAAACCTTTTTTTAGCTTTTCTAAGCGTGTGTCTAGGTTTCCCCTAAAATCTACAAAAACACAGTCGCTTCTTTTCGACTTTAATTCTACACGCCTTCTTAGCGAAGTTGTGCCAATGGTAGCACCATAGGAAAGCTCTTTTATATCGCCTTTAAAGCTCACCAAGCAATCACTAGCAAAATCGCGCTTTAATATAAACTTAAGAGGTAGCTCATCGCTTAGACTAACACTTAAGTCTTTTACGCTATGTACGGCTATATCTATAGTATTGTTCGATAAGGCTTCTTCTAATGCGCTTGTAAACAAACCTTTGCCGCCAAAATCATACAATGGTTTGTCTATTTTATCACCAAGTGTGGTAATGCCAATAATTTCACACAAATAACCCTTATTTTTTAACAAATTCTCCACATATTGTGCCTGCCACATGGCTAACTTTGATTTTCGTGTGCCAATTTTAATTTTTTTCATCATCGGGGTTTGCAGAAAAAAAGCAATTTACTGGTTTTTTATCAATACTTACATTAAAAAGACGCCTTATTAGCTCTACATACATATCGCCTTCTGGTTCTTTTATAAATTGCCTGATTTTTGAAGTGGGCTCATGAAGTGTCTTATTTAAGATAGAGCGGGTTAATTTATCTACAGCATCAAATAGCTCTCCATCGGTTTTGTATTTCTTTTGAAATTTTTTTAACTCTACTTTTCTTATGCGGTCTGCATACTGTCTGAGCGTATCGATTGTTTTGTTATAATCAAGGGCGCTGTTTTCTTCAATAAAAAGACTCAACTGTTCATCTATAATTTTTTTTGATAATTCTATGCTTGTTTGTTTAGACATTATGCTATCTTCAAATGTATTTTTGAGATCATCAATGTTAAGCAAAGTAACATTTGGGTTTTGTTTAACTGATAAACTAACAGAAGAAGGCACAGATAAATCCATAATTAGCAGTCTTTTATCAATATCAACGCTTTCTATTATAGGCTTTGGTGTGTATATGCATGATACAATGATATCTACATCTGCAAATAAATTTTTTAAACTATCTAAACCAACTACAGATGAGTTAAAATTTTGCGCAAAATCGACCGTTTCACTTCTTCTATTTGCAATGTAGGCAATATGTGAGCCTTGATCAAAAAAATATTTAGCACTTAAGCGTGCCATATCGCCGCTGCCTATAATAAGCACCTTTTTGCCACTCACACCATAAAGCTTATCCGCTATATGACTTGCTAGGCTTGCGATGGATAAATGACCTTTTTGGATATCTGTTTGAGTGCGTACTATTTTTGCTATAGTAAAGGCTTTACGCATAACCCTATTTAATATAGCACCACTTAGGTTATATACAACGGTTGTGCGGTAAGCTTCTTTTAACTGACTCAAAATTTGAGTTTCACCAATTACCTGAGAATCTAAACCGCAAGATAACTCAAATATATGACGCACTGCATCTATTGATTTTTTAGTGTATATATAATCTTTTACCTGATTTACATCATATTTTGCATAATCGGCTAAATACTTTATTAAAAAATCTTTGGGGTCGTGTTTTGAAACAACCGTAAATTCAGTTCTATTGCATGTTGAAAGAATCATTATTTCTGCAATATCAAACGCTTCTTTTATCTCTTTTGAACGCTCATTAATAAATGCGCTTTCAAATACAAACGATTCTCTTAAAGAAAGCGGTGCTGTTTTCCAGTTTAAACCAATAATATACAAATTATCAATACTTAAATCATCGATATGTGTCATTTATTTTTCTCTTGATATAGAGTAATCGGCTAGAAAATTTAAAATATCCTTGTATATGCTATCTGGTAAGTGTTTTATATTATCCTTTGCGATCAATGCTTTTTGTTTTGCAATCTCAAAAGCTTGATCTATGCCGTTTTCTATGCACGAATCTATACAATATCGCTTATGCTCTTCTTTCTTTGTTTTAAAGTATTCAGTTAAGTGATATTCTAAGTTTGGATCTTCTTTTATGGCTAATATTAAAGGCAGAGTGACTTTGCCCTCTTGAATGTCATTAAAATTATCTTTGCCTATATCTGCGCTTGAATAATCCATTAAATCATCTTTAATTTGGAACGCTAAACCTAAATTTTTTCCGTATTGCCTAAAATGCTCAAGTTCCTCTTCTTTTTTTGCGATCAAACATCCACTTGTGCATGCACTTTCAATAAGGCTTGCCGTTTTTTTGTAAATTATATCAAAATACTCATCTTGACTTATCATTTTAGAAAAATTTTCTATTTCGATTATCTCACCTAGTGCCAAATTATACGCTGCTTTTGAAATTTCTTTTGCTATATTAATATCTATCTCTAATACTTGGTTATAGGCTAGAGAGTACAAATAATCCCCACTCATAATGGCAACCCTATTACCATATAAACTATTTACACTCTCCTTACCCCTTCTTTTTTTTGCTTCATCAATAACATCATCGTGCAACAGGCTTGCTATATGGATGTACTCAACAATACAAGCAAGATTTTGCAAAATGTCTTCTTGGTCAAACCCTAAACTCCTTGCGCTTGCAACAACAAGTATAGGTCTTAAGCGTTTTCCCCCGGATATATGATCTATTATTCTGTTTAACAGTGTGCTTTCGCTTTTAACGCCAAGCAAAATTTCGTCTATGTTTTGTATAATGCTTTGTATCTTAGATATCGCAATATTGGTCTTTTGTAACATTTACCTTTACCACTGAATCATCATCATCAAGATTTATAGCTTTAACGCCATGCGCATGCCTTGACATTTCTCTAAACTGGTTTGAATCAATTCTAATCAATTTACCCAATTTTGTTGTAATTAAAATTTCGCTATTATCCTGCAGTTTTTCTGCACCAATAAGCCTATCATTGCCTTTTAATTTGATAATTTTTACACCTTTTGCGCCACGCGACACTTTTCTTATTGCATTAGCTACAATTACCTTTGCAACACCGTTTTGTGTAATAAGCACAATTTTTTCACCAGGATTATTTAGATTAAAACCAGACACCACATAATCGCTTTGTGATAACCTTACACCTCTTACACCATAGGCACTTCTTCCCATTTGCCGCACTTGCCCTATATTAAACTTAACAGATTGACCCAAAGATGTACATATTACTACTTCATCTGACTCTGATACATTTGGTATTACACATACAAGCTTATCGTCTTTGAGAGTAATAATTGTCCTCCCATTGCTTTTTATGTCGGTAAAATTATCAGATGCTATCCTTTTAATGATGCCTTTTTCTGTTATAAGAACATAATCGTTTCCAGGTTTATAAGCACTGATGGATTTTATTTGTTCGGTGTTTTTTAGATTTAAAAGATTCACTATTGCTTTACCTTTTGCATAATTGCTTGATTTTGGTATCTCGTAAGCTTTCATTGAATATATTCTACCATTGTTGGAAAACATTAGTACATCGTCTAGACTGTCAAGTACTAAACAATCCAAAATGTAATCATCTTCTGAGAATGTTGCGGCTATGCGACCTTTGCCACCTCGTGACTGTACATTATAAAATGATAAAGGTATAGACTTTATGTATCCTTTATGTGAAAAGGTTATTAATAGTCTTTCTTGCTTTATTAAATCCTCTTTATTTATTTCTTCAAGTTTTGTAACAATTTGGGTTTTTCTTTTATCGGAATAATTTTCTTTTATATATTGTAACTCGGCTTTTATAATGGATATAAGCTCGCTGTAATTGCCCAAAATTTTCTCGTAATTATTGATTTTTTCAAGTATCTCATTGTATTCTTTTTCAAGTTTTTCTATCTCTAAACCCGTTAAGCGCGATAGCCTCATTTCTAAAATGGCGTGTGCTTGTTTATCACTTAGGTTAAATCGCTCTTTTAATCTAATTAGCGCAATTTGTGTATTTAGCGATTTTTTAATTATACTTACTACTTCATCGATATTACTTACAGCAATTTTTAAACCTTCAAGTACATGGATGCGCTCTTTTGCAATATTCAATAAATAAATTGTGCGCCTTTTGATTACCTGCTCACGAAAATCCAAAAATACATTGAAATATTCTTTTAAGGATAAAATTTTAGGTACATTATCAACTAAACATAAATTATTTATACTAAAGCTTACTTCTAAATCACTCATTTTATAGAGGTTGTTTAAAATCACTTCTGGTTGTTCTGAAGGCTTTACCTCAATAACAATCCTTATACCTTCTTTGTTGGATTCATCCCTTAAATCGCTTATCCCTTCAATTTGCTTTTCTTTTACAAGATGAGCTATGTCTTTTACCAAATTTGCTTTGTTAACTTGATACGGTATTTCTTCTACAATGATAGCATTTTTATTACCAACCTTTTCAATTTTAGCCAAAGAGCGTATTTTTATTTTTCCCATCCCCTTTTTATATATTTCTTCTAATGAATCACACATCACTATAGCACCTGTTGGAAAATCAGGGCCTTTAATAAACTGCATTAAATCTTCGGTTTGGGCATTCCTTTTACTATCTAGGTAATATGCTAAAGCGTCTATAACCTCGCCTAAATTATGAGGTGCAATGTTTGTTGCCATACCCACAGCTATACCAGATGAGCCATTTATTAAGAGGTTTGGTATCAAAGAAGGCAAAACAGACGGTTCTTTTAAACTTTCATCGTAATTTGGCTGAAAATCAACCGTATCTTTATCTAAATCTTTTAATAACTCTTCTGCGATTTTTGATAACCTTACTTCTGTGTATCTCATTGCAGCTGGACTGTCACCGTCAATTGAGCCGAAATTGCCCTGTCCATCTATTAGAGGATACCTCATGGTAAATTCCTGACTCATTCTAACCATTGCATCATACACGCTTGTATCTCCATGAGGGTGGTATTTACCAATAACATCACCTACGACACGCGCGCTTTTCTTGTAAGGTTTATTGTGTAATAAATCAAGTTCACTTGCAGCAAACAAAATCCTTCTATGTACGGGCTTTAGACCATCCCTTGCATCTGGTAAAGCTCTTCCTACAATAACACTCATAGAATAGTCAATGTAGGATTTTTTCATTGTATCTATAATATTTGTTTGAATAATTTCTCCAAATAAGTCTTTCATACTACACATCCAGGTTTGCTAATTTTGCATTTTCTTCAATGAATTTTCTTCTTGGTTCTACCTTATCACCCATTAAAAGCTCAAATATTTCTTTTGTTTGATTAAAGTCATCAATTGTAACAAGATGCATTGTTCGTGTTAGAGGGTTCATTGTGGTTTCCCATAACTGCTGGGGGTTCATCTCGCCTAAACCTTTGTAACGCTGTATTTCTATGCCTTTTTTTGATATTTCATCTATGTAATTAAATAATTTCCTTAAATTATTAAAAGTTATTTTGTTTTTGTCATTGTTTTCTTGTTTTAATTGACTAAAAGCATAGATCGGAAATTTAATTTTTGATTCAAGCGCATAAAGTTCAGATAGTTTTGTATAGAGTTTGCTTGAGAAAATTGATTTATCTATATAAAACTCCTTTAACTGTCTGTCTTGAATATAAGAACACTTGATATTTGTATCAAATTCTTCAATTTTTTCTAAATTTAATGCTAATCTAATATTATTTAAATGCGATTGCAAATTTTGCGCATCTATACCATTTGTAATTATATAGTGTAAGAATTTTTCTTGTTTTTCTTCTTGTTCAAATTGTTCAAATATACTTGATAGGTTTATAAAACGTAATAGCAAGTCTTTTAAATTAAAGTCTATATCAAAAGAAATCTTTTTTAATGCTCTATCTATCAAAAAAGCTCTTAAATCGTTATCACCCTGAAAGTATTTGCTTTTAGAATCATACTTTACTCTATAAAGTGGAGGTTGGGCAATATATAAAAAACCTTTTTCAATAATAGGGCGCAAAAAATTATAAAAGAATGTTAAGAGTAATGTCTGAATATGGCTGCCGTCAACATCAGCATCTGTCATAATAATGATTTTATGGTACCTTATCTCATTTATATTAAAGTTTTTGTCTATATTGCAGCCAATTGCCGCAACAATGCTTTTTATTTCTTCATTTGATAGAATTTTGTGTAAATTTGACTTTTCAGTATTTAAAATTTTACCTTTAATAGGGAGTATCGCTTGGTACTTTCTATCTCTTGCCTGTTTTGCACTGCCTCCTGCTGAATCACCTTCAACAATAAAAATCTCCGTTTTTTCTGGATCTTTTTCTTGGCAGTCAGCGAGCTTTCCAGGTAAGTTTTTTGTTTCAAAAACCGTTTTTCTACGTACTAACTCACGTGCACTTTTTGCCGCTTCCCTTGCATTGTATGCCAGTGCTGCTTTTTCTAAAATAACTTTAGTAACACTGGGGTGTTCTTCTAGAAAATCACTTATTTTATCGTATAGTAAACTTTGCAGTTGACCTTTAGTATCTAGGTTACCTAATTTTGTTTTTGTCTGGCCTTCAAATTCTGGGTTTGGTAATTTAATGGAAATTATGCCAATTAAACCTTCTCTGCAATCTTCTCCAGTTAGAGTGATGTTTTTTAGCGTATTATTTTTTTTGGCATAATTGTTTATTGCTTTTGTTAATACAGTTTTAAAAATAGAAAGGTGTGTTCCACCTTCTTGTGTTAATATAGAGTTTGCAAATGACAAAATATTTGATTCATAGTTTTTGGTATATGTGAATGTACATTCAAGTTGTGTATTTTCATAATTTACACTTACTAAAATAGGGTTTTCAAGCAAAGGTTCCTTGTTTTTACACAAATAATTAATAAAATCCACAATACCGTTTTCATAGTAAAAAGTATTATTTTTATTTGTTCTTTCGTCTTTGATGCTTATTGTGACATTTTTATTTAAAAAAGCTAGTTCTTGGAGTCTTTTTTCTAATATTTCGTAGTTAAATTCTGTTGTACTAAATATTAAATCGTCTGGTTTAAATTTAACAATAGTGCCAGTTTCACTAGTTGGATGTGTAGCTTTTAAGTCATTTATAGCGATTCCTCTTGTAAACTCTTGTTCAAATACAAAACCTTCTCTGTGAATTTCAATTTTTAAATATGATGATAAGGCATTTACTACGCTTATACCTACACCGTGCAGACCTCCTGACACTTTGTAGCTTTTGTTATCGAATTTACCACCAGAATGTAGCGTAGTTAATACTAATGTAGCTGCTGGTATATTTTCTTCTTTGTGTATTTCTGTAGGTATTCCTCTACCGTTATCTTTAACAGTAACAGAGTTGTCTTTATGTATGGTTACTTCTATTTTATTGCAAAAGCCTGCCATTGCTTCGTCTATGGAATTATCTACTATCTCATAAATAAGATGATGAAGACCTTCTGTGGCAGTATTTCCTATGTACATTGCTGGTCTTTTTCTAACACCATCTAAACCTTTCAATACTTTTATAGATTCTGCTGTATAATTAGCTGTCATATGTCCTCACTTAAAGCAATTATGTTTGCGTTTTTTATATTAATAGACCCGAGTGTTGTTAAAAAAACTTGGTTGTTTACTGATATGATTTTTTCAATCATTTTTTGTAAGTTTCCACTAGAAATATCTCCTTCTAAATCGTCTATTAAAATAATAGGCATTTTGTTTAAATTATTGTGATGTTCAACTAAAGACATTATTAAAGAAAATAGAACCATTTTTTTCTCACCTAGTGAAGAATAGCTAAAAATATTGTTTTCGTCAAGCAGTATCTCAATTGAATCCCTGTAGGGTGTAAATATGCTGTGTTTAGTTTGTATTTCAAGGTTAGCAATTTTTTCATCAAATGGTGTGGGTTTATATCGTATTTGTATTTTTTTAGGTATTATGTTTTGGTTTTGAAGGTATGAGTTTATTATTTGGACTGAATAATCCCTTTTTTTTTGTATTATTTGCATATTTTCGGTTATATTTTTATTTATTATTTTAATTGTATTAAAATCTTTTTTTTCAAATAGAATGCGTTTAAGTTTTAGTTGTTTTAGGATACTTATTATATTTTCTATTATGTTTGGGTATTCTATAAAAGAAAATTTATCAATTAGAGAAAGTATATATTTTTTTTCATTGAAGTTAAAGAAATCTTTTATTGAAAAAATTATAGAAGGAAATAGTAACTTAAAATCTTTTAGATTATGAGTTTTTGAATTGATTTGTGATTTTTTGTTTTTTCCGAGAGTGATTGTGATATTATATGTTATATCTTTTTTTATAGTGCCTTTTATGGTTGACTCGTTGTATTTATTTATATAGTTTTTTTTTATAAAACTATGTGAGTTAAGCAGTATATAGATAGAATCTAGTAGATTTGTTTTTCCTGATGCGTTAGCTCCTTGTATTATGTTTATTTGTGAGCTAAATGTTTTTGTGAAATACTTATAGTTTCTAAAATTCAATATAGATATGTTGTTTAAATACATGATTTGTTAATAATTTTTACTCTTCTAAATAATATAATAAATAAATTATAATAACAATAATAAAGGGTGTTTGTTTGTTTAAAATCCCATTTTCGTTTGTTTTTATAGTAAAAAATTGTGCAGGTATTTGTTGAAAAGTCTGTTAGTAATGTTGAAAAACCTATTTTGATTAACTGCTGTGCCGAGTAAGTTTGATATTTTTTGACAATTTTTGAAAATGTTTTAAACATTTTTTATGTTTTTTTCAATTTTTTCTATAGTTTCTTTGAGTTGAGAAGATTTTTCTATTTCTTTTTCAATTTTTGAACATGAATTAATAATTGTAGCGTGAGATTTCATGTTAAATTTAATTTTTATCTCTGATAGTGAGTGTTGTGTGAGTTTTCTTGATAAAAATATAGCTATTTCTCTTGGTAGAATTATGTGTTTATCTCTTTTTCCCGATAACATCATATCTTTTGTAATATTAAAGTGCTTTGCTACGACTTCTTGTATGTTTTCTACATTAAGTGTATTTTGTTTCCTTTCTATTACATCTTGTAATATGGTTTCTACAAACTCTATATTTATGGTTTGCTTAAATAAGGAAGCATAAGCGTTGATTTTTACGATAACACCTTCGATTTCTCTAACGTTTGTTTCGAAATTTTTAGCTAGAAATTCTACTATATCATCGGATAAGCTTAAGTTGTAATTTTCAGCTTTTTTTCTTATTATTGCCATGCGTGTTTCAAGTTCTGGTGGTTGTATATCTACAATTAAGCCCCAGTTGAACCGCGACTTTAGTCTGTCTTCGATTTCTTTAATCTCGCTTGGTGGTTTATCCGAAGTCATAACTATTTGTTTTTGATTTTCATATAGAGCGTTGAATGTATGAAAAAATTCTTCTTCTGTGCGTTCTTTTTTTGATATAAACTGAATATCGTCTATAAGTAAGCAATCTAATTCTCTAAACTTATTTCGGAACTGGGTCATTTTTTTATACTGGATGGAGTTTATGAGCTCATTTGTAAATTCTTCACTGGATATGTATAAAACTTTTGTTTTTTGGTTTTTTTCTTTTATATGATTTCCAATGGCATGGAGGATATGTGTTTTACCTAGCCCAACACCTCCGTATATAAACAAAGGATTGTATGCTTTACCTAAGCTTTCTGATATCGCATAACTTGCTGCGTATGTTAACTGGTTATTAGGCCCAACAACAAAATTAGAAAATTTGTATCTTGGGTTTAAGTTTGATTTTAGCTCTTTTTTTATTATAAATTCAATTTTTGGTATCTTGTCAAATATTTGCTCTATTGTTTCTTTAAATTCTTTACGGTATTTAGTTTTTAATAGCTGGCGCGCTTCTTCGTTTGGTATTGTAATTGATACAAGCTCGCTGTTAAAGCTATTTGCTTCAATGAGCGACATTGTTTCAATATCATCAATGTCTAGTTTTTTTTTAAATGAATCTAAAAATAAATCCCACACAAGCTAAATTATATTTTAGATGGTTTAAAAAGTCAATGAAGTAATTTGTAAGCTCAATAACAATATTTTTTATATATAGAGCAAAAAATAAGTTGCTACAAAATTTTTTGATTATGCCTAAAATCAATCTTTTTCAAAACGCTCTTGCAAGTCTATCCTTGCCCTTGCGCTGTATCCTCTATTTTCCCAATATCCATAGGGCTTTTCATCTGTAAAAGTTATCTTTTTTAAGTATTTTACCCATTTGTAAGCATATAGCTTTGGAGCTATAAAGCGCATAGGAAAACCTCTAGGTATGCTTAGAGGTTTTTCGTTTAATCTTAGGCACAAAAAGCTATCTGGGCAATCATCTTTATAAATAAAGCTTTTGAACCCACCATTTGATTCTAAACCTATATACTCAAAGTTTAAAACGCCAAGAATGCTGATAATTTTATTTAAGCTAATACCTTCAAATTCGTTATTTATAACGCTCCACCCATCAACGCAATGCATATCGAGGTTTACTTTTGTGTCAATCAAATCCAATAACTGGCTATAGCTGATGATTTTTTGTTTGTCTTCATATGCCAATATTAAATCGTTTGATGTTTTTGTGTTTATATCTTCAACTGTTATATCAACAAAATCTTTAATTAAATGTTGTCCTTTAGGTAAAGGCATTTTCTATCCATTCTATTGAATTGTTTTCTATGGAGATAACATCAAAGCTAATGTTATATAAGTTTTCGTCTAAGTTATTTTGCATCATGAATAATTTTGCACCTTCTTTTATGCGCTCTTGTTTTTTGTAATTAACTGCTTCTTTTGCGCTTCCAAAAGACAAAACTTTTCGACCTTTGACCTCTATAAATGATAATCTTACACCTTTTTTAGCAATGATATCTATCTCACCACCTTTGTATCTAAAATTGCGTACAACTACCCTATAGCCTTTTTGTTCTAAATATTTTGCAGCTATCTGTTCGCACTTTTGGCCAAAAAGCAAATTAAGTAATTTTCTTTTTGATTCTTGCAGATTTGCCTCTTCTTTCTCTTAGGTAGTATAGTTTTGCCCTTCTTACGACACCACGCGATACAATTTCTATTTTTTCTATTACTGGTGAGTAAAGAGGAAATATTTTTTCAACGCCAACGCCGTAAGATTCTTTTCTTACAGTAAATGTTTTGTTTATACCAGAACCTCTTCTTGATATAACTATACCGCTAAAAACTTGAATCCTTTCCCTTTTACCTTCTGTGATTTTAATATGCACATTAACCGTATCACCGGATTGAAGGTTAGGCACTTCTTTTTGCTTTGTTAATTCTTCTTCAAACGCTCTTAACTTATCCATCACAAACCTCTCTTGTTATTTTTGAATGTTCTTTGCGCCATTTTTCTATCATAGCGTGATTTCCAGAAATCAATACACTTGGAACCTTTAAGCCTCTAAACTCTGCAGGTCTTGTATACTGTGGGTATTCTACAAAATCGCCTTCAAAACTTTCTTCTTTAAGGGATTCTTGATTGCCAAGAACGCCTGGCAAAAGTCTCACGATTGAATCTACTATAACGCTTGCAGCTAACTCGCCTCTGCTTATTATAAATTTGCCTATAGATACCTTTTCATCAGCTAATAGCTTAACTCTTTCATCAAACCCTTCGTATCTGCCGCAAATAAAAGCTATAGATTCTTTTTTGCTGTATTCTTTGGCTTTTTCTTGAGTAAATAAATTACCTTCTGGTGTTAGTATAACTGTAAACACATTTTTATCTTTAGATTTTATACTATCAATGGCTTTGTAGATAGGCTCAGGCTTTAATAGCATACCAGGCCCGCCACCGTAGACGCAATCATCAACTGTCCTGTGTTTATCTGTAGTAAAATCCCTAATATTTACAAACTCAAATTCTGCTAATTGCAATCTCTTAGCTTTTTTCAATATTCCATCATCAAATATAGACTCAAAAACTTTAGGGTAAATACTTAACAAGTAAATCCTCATTTTTTATTCTAGAATTTCTAAAACCGCCTTTTTGCCCATTTTTGTAGAAACTGCGTTTAGCAGTGTTCTCATGGCACGGGCTGTTTTGCCTTGTTTTCCAATTACTTTGCCAAGGTCTGAGTGATCAACTCTAAGTTCAATAACTGTTGTTTTTTCGCCGTCTATTTGTTTTACTTCTACCTTATCTGGGCTATCAACTAATCGTTTAGCAATGCATGAAATTAACTCTTTCATTTTGTCACCCCTTTAGTGTTTTTACTAAATTTTCAACCGCCATTGAAGGTTTTGCGCCTTTTTGAATCCAAGCATTGTACTTTTCAATATCTAATTTAACTTTGTCTTCGGATTTTAGCGGGTCGTAGTATCCTAAGATATCCAAAGCACTACCGTCTCTTTTTTTTCGTGAGTCCATACATACGATTCTAAAGAATGCTCGTTTTTTTCTGCCAAGCCGGGTCAATCTTACAACTACCACTGTTTTACCTCCATTTACATTCTACCAAGATTTTTCATTATATGCAAAGCTTTATTTTTATCAAGACCTTTCATCATTTTGTTCATTTCTTCAAATTGTTTGAGTAATTTGTTAACACTTTGCACATCAGTGCCACTGCCTTTTGCTATGCGTCTTTTTCTGCTGGCATCTATGATTTTGTAATTTTCTTTTTCTTTTTTTGTCATTGATTGTATAATAGCCGTTATTTTTTTTAATTCTACTTCAAAATCATCTGTATTTGAAAGTTTCGCCTTGTTTAACCCCGGTATCATCTTTATTATACTAGCAATTGAACCCATTTTTTGGATCTTTTTTAGCTGACCCAAAAAGTCATCCAGTGTAAATTGATTTTTTTTGAGTTTTTTTTGTAGTTGTTTTTGCTCTTGTTCGTCCGTTTGGTTTTTTGCCTGTTCGATAAGCGTTAAGATATCGCCCATGCCCAATATTCTAGAAGCAATACGGTCTGGGTAAAACTGCTCTAAGTCTGATATTTTCTCACCGACGCCAATAAATTTAATGGGTTTTCCTACTATGCGTTTGATAGATAACAGTGCACCGCCCCTTGCGTCTGCATCCATTTTGGTGAAAATTAACCCGCTTATGCCCACATCATCATTGAATTTTTTTGCGATATTTACAGCTTCTTGGCCAATCATGCTATCTACTACAAGCAGAATTTCATTTGGCTGTACTGTATTTTTCATTACAACCAACTCTTGCATCAATTGCTCATCTATTTGAAGTCTTCCTGCTGTGTCAATAATGACAATATCTCGTCCGTTTGATTTGGCGTATTCTAAGCTTTGAAGCGCAATATCTTGAGGCTTTGTATTGTCTTTTGAAAATACGGGGATATCAAGCTGTTTGCCAAGTGTTTGTAGCTGTTTTACCGCAGCTGGCCTATATATATCGCAAGCAACAAGCAAAACCTGCCTGCCTTTGCTTTTAAGTAGCCTTGCAAGCTTTGCGCATGTTGTGGTTTTGCCACTTCCTTGTATGCCAACTAGCATGACAACAAAAGGTTTAGAATTGATTACAAAAGTTGAGCTTTCGTCGCCTAGAACCTGCGTGAGTTCTTTGTGTACAATATCTACAATGGTTTGAAACGGTGTTAGGTTTTTTTCAATTTGCCTGCCAACGAGTTTTTCTTTTAATTCTTGCTCAATTTCTTTTACAACTTTGTAATTTACATCGGCTTCAAGTAGAGCAAATTTTATGTTTTTAAGGACTTCAAGCGCGTCTTGTTCTGTAATAAGCGCTTGACCTTTAATTTTTTTTAATGCATTTGCTAATTTTGCTTCTAAATCCTCAAACATACAAACCTCTTTTATAAATGTATTTATTTTCTTTACAATGTCAACATAAATAGTTTTTGTTGGTATTTTTTAGCTAAATACTTCTCTTGACTAAATACTTATTTGCAATATAATTGTTGCAACAATTTGTGCCGAAGTGGCGAAATTGGTATACGCGCTAGATTCAGGGTCTAGTGGAAGCAATTCCATAGGGGTTCGAGTCCCCTCTTCGGCACCAAAATATAAGGAGTGCGCATGAAAAATTCGTTTTATTTTACTTCAGAATCTGTGACAGAAGGTCACCCAGACAAATTAGCAGATCAAATATCAGACGCAATTTTAGATGCCATTATTGAAAAAGACAAAAATTGCAGGGTTGCTTGTGAGACGCTTTTGACGACTGGTTTGGTGTTGTGTGCGGGCGAGATAACAACGGAAAGCTATGTTGAAATACCCGATGTTGTGCGAGACACGATTAAAGAAATAGGATATGTTAACGCAGATTACGGTTTGGATTATAAATCTTGCGCTGTACTTACATCAATTCACAGACAATCGCCAGATATCGCAATTGGTGTTACCAAAAAAGGCGGCAGAGTAGGTGCTGGCGATCAAGGTATGATGTTTGGCTATGCATGCAATGAAACAGCCGAGTTAATGCCACTGACACTTAGCCTTGCACATAAGCTAGCAAAAAGGTTAGCTGATGTAAGAAAGCAGGGTATTTTGCCGTACTTAAGACCAGATGGTAAAACGCAGGTAACTGTACGATATGAAGATGGTATTCCAACAAAAGTTACCGCTGTTGTTGTTTCTGCGCAGCATGAACCTTATGTGGAGCTTGAACGATTTAGAAAAGATATTGTAGAAAGCGTAATTGAGCATGTTATACCAAAAGATCTATGGGATAAAGATATAAATTTCTACATAAACCCAACTGGCAGGTTTGTTATTGGCGGTCCTCAAGGTGATACAGGCCTTACAGGCAGAAAAATTATTGTTGATACATACGGTGGCGCAGCTCCACACGGCGGTGGCGCTTTTAGCGGCAAAGACCCAACAAAAGTTGACAGAAGCGCCTCGTATGTGGCACGATACATTGCAAAAAATATCGTAGCAAGCAATATGGCTCAAAAGTGTTTGGTGCAGCTTGCATACGCAATAGGCGTTGAAGAACCCGTAAGTGTTATGGTTCAAACCTTTGGCACAAGTAAGCTGCCAGAAGCTGAAATTCAAAAAGCAGTTTTAGAGAACCTTGATTTAACACCAAAAGGTATCATTGATACGCTGGATTTATTGCGCCCAATATACAAAAAAACTGCGAGCTACGGTCATTTTGGAAGAAAAGAAAAGGAATTTAGCTGGGAAAAAACTGATTTAGTAGATAAATTTAAGAAATATATGTGAGGGAAATAATGTTTGATGTAAAAGACTTATCTTTAGCTGACAAAGGCAAGCAACGCATAGAGTGGGCAAGCCAGTCAATGCCCGTGCTTGGACTTATCCAAGAGGAATTTAGTAAAACAAAGCCATTTACTGGCCTAACAATAGGTGCTTGCCTACATGTTACAACAGAAACTGCAAACCTTATGATTACACTAAAAGAAGGCGGTGCAAATGTTGTACTATGCGCTTCAAACCCACTTTCTACACAAGATGATGTAGCAGCAAGCTTAGTTACACACTATAATATCCCAACATTTGCTATAAAAGGCGAAGATAACAATACTTACTACTCTCACATAAATGCTGTTTTAGATTACAAACCCAATATTACAATGGACGATGGAGCTGATTTGGTCTCAACCATACATTCCAAACGAAAAGACCTAGCACAAAATATTTTAGGCTCCACAGAAGAAACTACAACAGGTGTGATACGCCTAAAGAGTATGGAGCGCGAAGGCGTTTTGCTGTTTCCTGTTGTTGCCGTAAATGATGCAGAAACAAAACACTTGTTTGATAATCGCTACGGTACAGGTCAATCTACAATTGATGGCATAATTAGGGCTACAAACAGAATGATTGCAGGTAATATTTTTGTGGTAGCAGGATACGGATGGTGTGGGAAAGGCTTAGCTATGAGAGCAAGCGGGATGGGAGCAAATGTTATTATTTGTGAGGTTGATCCCATAAGGGCGCTTGAAGCTGTAATGGATGGCTACAGAGTTATGCCAATGTCAGAGGCTGCAAAAATAGGTGATTTTTTCTGCACAGTTACTGGTGATATCAATGTCATAAGGCTTGAGCACTTTGAGGTCATGAAAGAAGGTGCAATAGTTGCAAATTCTGGGCATTTTGATGTAGAAATTGATGTAAAAAGCTTAGAAGAAGCGGCTATTCAAAAGCGCAGTATAAGAGATTATGTATGTGAGTACACGCTTAAAAATACGAAAGTTTATGTATTAGCTCAGGGCAGACTGGTTAATTTATCTGCGGCCGAAGGCCACCCAAGCGCTGTAATGGATATGAGTTTTGCAAACCAGGCGCTAAGCGCAAAGTTTATTGTTGACAATAAGGGTATTTTAAATAAAAAAGTCTATAAGATACCAGCCGATATAGATACCCGCATTGCCGCTTTAAAGCTCAAAGCTATGGGTGTTAAATACGACTTTCTAACGCAAGAGCAGATTGAATATCTAAAAAGTTGGTCTTTTGGTACCTAAAATAAGGAGGAAAAATTTATGATAGATAAGATAAAAGAGGAACTTGGCAAGGTTTTTTATCCAGGTAAAACCGATAGCGTTGTTAAAGAAGGTGTAATTGGCAACATTACTGTAGATGATGGCGTTGTTAGCATTGAGTTGCTAATGAAAGAAGATAATGCAAATGCCATACAAATACTGCAAAAAAGTATACCTAGTGCTGTAAAAAAAATTGAAGGCGTAAAAGATGTAAATTTAATCATCAATTTACCCAAACACGACCAAGAACCACCAAAATTGCAGCATATTCGCTACATTTTGGCCACTACAAGCGGCAAAGGCGGTGTGGGTAAATCTACTGTAAGCGTAAATCTCGCAATCAGTTTATCCAAATTCGGCTACAAGGTAGGGTTGCTTGATGCTGATATTTATGGTCCAAATATACCGCGTATGATGGGTATAGAGGGCATCCCTGTAGCGCTTGATCCAAAAAATAAAGATAAAATTTTGCCCATTGTAAAATACGGCGTAAAAATTATCTCTATAGGCAGCATGATACCTAAAGATGCGGCTGTAATCTGGAGAGGTCCGCTGATAAATCAGGTAATAAAGCAGTTTTTGAACGATGTCACATGGGGCGAGTTAGATTTTTTAATTGTTGATTTACCTCCTGGCACAGGGGATGCCCAATTGACACTTGCTCAAGAAGCAAAGGTAAGCGGCGGTGTAATCGTTACAACGCCCCAAACAGTAGCGTTAGATGATGCAGCAAAAGCGTATGATTTTTTTGTTAAGCTTAAGGTGCCGGTTGTAGGTGTTATTGAAAATATGAGCTACTTTGTGTGTCCAAAATGTGGCTACAAGGCAGATATATTTTCTCACGGCGGCGGCAAAACTTTTGCCCAGAATGTCAAAATACCATTTTTAGGCGAAATACCCATAGATATCCAGATAAGAGAAGGCGGTGATGAAGGCAGTCCAGTCAGCGTATCAAACCCTGACTCTATTGTAGCAAAGGCCTTTGCAGACGCAGCAAGAAGTATTATAGAAACCTTAAAAAATACATGATAGCTGCAATTGATATTGGCACAAACACAATAAGGCTTGCAATAGCCGATGAAAACACTTGTAAAATAGTTTTGCGCTTAAGTAAAATAGCTAGACTCGGTAAAGGAAGCAACGGCTACTTGCAAGAAGAAAATATACAAAAGGCCCTTGAAATATTAGATTACTATGAAAGCTTAATGAAGCGCTACAATTGTACACACTACATTGCAGTAGCAACAAGCGCTGTAAGAGAAGCAAAAAATAAAAATGCTTTTTTGGACAAAACCCATTTAAATATCGAAGTTATTGATGGTTTAAGGGAAGCTAGTTTGTCTCAAAAGGGCATTTTATTTGCATTAGAGTACTTAAAAAAAGAAAGATGGGCAGGGTTTGATTTAGGTGGTGGCAGCTGTGAGTTTATATTTTGCGATAAAACCCACATTATTGAGTCATTTAGTGTGAAACTTGGTGTTGTAAAATTGCTTGAACAGTTTTGTCCAAATGACCCTCCAACAGAAGAAAACCTCCAAATGGTTGGCTTACAGTTTAAAAAAGAACTTTTAAAAAACTCACTAGATTTTGAGTGTGATTATCTAATTGGCAATGCAGGAACAGTTACAAGTCTTTGCGCTATGGATTTGAATTTAACAAAGTACGATTACGATAAGTGCGAAAATTATCGTTTATCTAAAGATAGCGTAAAAAGGTTATTAGAAGAGATGATATCAATGGATAGAGCATCTCGCTTAAAAAGGTACCCTGTATTAGAAGAAGGCAGGGAAGATGTTATTGTAGTAGGAGCCAAAGTAGTTTTGACAATAATGGAAATTTTTCATAAAGACTGCGTTTATACTACAAACGGCAGTTTACTTGAAGGTTTAATCGTTGAACACTTTTGTTAAGTTTTTTATATTTTGTGCGGCTTTTGGCATCTTTTTTCAATCAACAATAATGTCTGCACAAGCTTCATCGTGGCACATTGAGTGTAATCAAACCGAGTGTAGGGCAAACTATCTTCATATGCAGCTTGTCTGGAAAACTAGCACCTCTACATTCAACGGCACGCTTGAAAGCGCAGAAGGCTTGCCTATTGACAATGAAGAGTTTAATATAATAATTCATAAAGTTAACTCTACAGAAAAAATCAGTATACCAAACGGAAGATACCTTAATGATTTTATAGAGTGGCTTGGCAATATTGGCTATTCTCAGTATAAAAATAACATTGAACGCTATTTGGCGGCTGCTACTCAAACGCTAACAATATATGAGCAGAACCAAACGGACGACTACATTTGCGCATTTTTAGCTTATAAATTTCCTAAAGAAGTCTCAAGTTTAGATTTTGAGATTAACCCACCAAATAAGCCAGATCAAACCTTAATGTTTATAAAGTACCTTGAGCAAATGGATAAATCTTCAAACGCAACACAAAAATACGCTGCTGCATCTAAAACTTATATCTATCTTATCCAAAACCCTAATGAATACAATGAATATTTTGATAGCTACAAGAATTTTGTTTTGAATTATACAGCTAATATTTACTATGAAGCACTTGTTTCCAATATCAATGCTCAACTTCAAGCGCAAAGACAAGCCCAATTGTATAGGAAAATAGCTAAAAAACTGCCGTTATTTGCAGGTTTATTAGCGATTGTATGGATTGTGATTTTGGGATATACTTTAATAGCTGATAAAAGAAAACATGTTTAAAAAAACTAATACAAAAATTAGAAATTTTAATTTGTAGATTGCTTAAATTGTGTATAAATTTAAAAATGTAAGTTATGATTAAAAAGTTGTTTTTAGTGTTATTGCTTGTTTGTTTGCCTATTTTTTCTTATGCAAATACCATCTCAAAGTGTGCTACAAAACTACAAGAAGGTCATGTTAATCAGGCTATAGCACTAGGCAAATTAGCTGTGGTTTTACACTCTAATAATCCACTGTCTTATATGTGCCTTGCTTTAGCATATGCAAAAGATAAGCATTATAACTTTGCAAAAGTTGAGCTTCAGCAAGCTCAAATATTGGCAAAATCGCAAAAACTAAAAAATACCATTGACAATATATTATTAAGAATTGATAATCGAGACTTAAATACTATTGTGCAAAAAAAGACACTCAAAAGTAATGATAACAAAACCTCGTCTAATTTCCAAAATTCTTGAAGTATCTTAATAGACCTTCAAAATTCATCTCATCTGGGTTTGCTATTTTGTATAGTTGTCTTGTTTGCTCATCGACAAAATAAGTATCGATAAACTTTAAAAACTGGTTGTAATCTTGGCTGTTTTGTATAAATATTTTATACTCTAAAATATGCGATGCTAACTCATCAAAATGGTTAAAGCTTGGAAAACACCCAAAATGCGTTGGACATATTAAAGGAACATCGTAGCGTTGTAGTTTTTCAATAGACAATAACCATTCGTCTAAGTTTATATCAGGCGGTGGGGTTGTGGGCATAATGGGTCCATCCAATATACGAATACCACCAGCATCCCCGACAAACATATACTCATTTATTAAAAAACACACATGATGTTTGGCATGGCCTTTTGTGTATATAGGCAAAACCCTTGTGCCACCAATATTAATTTCTTTTTCATCATCTACTTCAATCACGCAATCTTTGTCAATGGGTTCTATACTACCAAATAGTGATTCTAATTTATCTTTATAAACAATTTGGGCAGAAGAAACAAGGCGTGATGGATCAATTAAGTGTTTTGCGCCTAGTGGGTGGACATAGATCTTGGCCTTACTTTGGCCAAAATGCCATGCAGCACCACAATGATCTAGGTGGATATGTGTAATTAATACATGTTTTATATCTTGTTGGTTTAACCCAAGCGCTTTTAGGTTTGAAAGTAGGTTTTTAAATGTTGAGTCTGGCCCTGTTTCAACAAGTATTGGCTCTGTGGCATCTATTAGAAAGCTAGAAATAATGTGTGGCGTATTTTGAAAGTTTAAATCAATAATTTTCATACTACTCACCTCTTAGAGTTTTTTTCTTTTTAAGTTAATCTTGGTTTCATCAAAGTTATCCATTTTGTATATGCGAATTGCGTGACTGCGTGGAAACTCAATACGCTCTATAGTTTTTAAAGTAGATTTTAACTCGTCAAAATCTAGGTTTATATCTAATTTTCTAAAGCCATTTTCAATAAGGCGGTAGCCATTTTGCAGCCTTATTAATAATACACTGCGGTTTCTTTTGTAGCTTCTAATGTCTAAATATTGACCGACATCCAAAATTTGTGCTTTTTGACATACATTTGTCACAAAATTTTCTTTTGCTATCATTAAAGTTATTTTACAGTCTGCTTTTTAAATTTCAAGTTATTTGTATTGAAATACGCTTAATAGACTGTATAATAAAAAACTTATGAAAATGGTTGATTTTTTGATAAGGCTTAGAAGTATATTATATACAGACAAAGTTTCATCGTACATTTTCAGCTTGTTTATGCGGCTTGTTTTATTTGTTTCGATTATTTCCATAATGGTTTATAAAGGCGCGAAGATTCTTGAATACAAAACAATAAAGCCATTTTTTACGACAATAGAAATTTTTACTATTTCTGTAATAATTATTGAATTTGTTATCAATTACACTACTTTTATTGCTGTATTAATAAAAAAGAGAGAATTCAGCTTCAAGGCTTTTCTAAACCAATTTATCAATACGTTATTTTTGGCAAATATTGTCGCTATGATACCTTTTTACATACTGCCATACCCTTATACGTTGTTTGTTGTACTTGCAAGACTACTGCAGTTTGGTCGATTTAGTAAAAAGATACAGGAACTTGTAAATGTTATAAAAAGCAGTTTTTATGAGCTGACCTGGTTTTTTGCTATTTTTGCATTTTTTTTGTTTGCGTCATCAATTAGCATATATATTGCAGAAAGTCCCTACAACCCTGCCTTTAGGTCTTTATTTAATGCTGTTTGGTGGTCTATCGTTACAGCAACAACAGTAGGCTACGGCGATATAGTGCCTATAACTCAAACAGGCAAAATTATAGCATCTTTTTTAATGATATTTGGCATTATAAGTATTGCAATGTTAACCAGTATTATTACATCTGCTTTTACGCGAAGGATTATAGAGTCAAAATTAAACAAGGAGGATATTATGCAAAAAAAAATAAACGATCTAATAAACCACTACATTATTTGTGGGTTTGGCAAGATTACAAGCCTTGTAGCTCAGCAGCTACAATCAAACAATCAGGACTTTGTTATAATAGAGAAGGATAAAGATAAGGCAAACGATGCTATAGATCACGGATACCTAGCAATCAATGCCGATGCAGCCGATGAAACAGTACTTGTGCAAGCAGGCATTATGCGCGCAAAAGGCATCGCAATTTTAACGAACTCTGATGCCGAAAACCTCTATATTTTGATGAGTGCAAAAGAACTCAATAAAGATATCTTCGCAATAGCACGCGTAAATGCCAGAGAAAACGAAGAAGAAGCGATAAAAAGATTTAAAAGACTTGGCGCCACAACGATTTCTCCATACCATACATCAGCTACAAGGGTAGCTAGAATGATTTTAGCCCCAAACGCAGCCGATGCACTTTTTAGTATCGCTGGCTCAAGGGAAGCTATTGAAATTGATGAGATTAGGATACCAAAAGGCAGTATTTACGACGGTAAGATGATAAAGCAAACCGACATTAGATCTACCTACAATCTTATGATTATAGCTTTAGCGCAAGAGATTTTTAATCCAAGCGGGCAAAAAGTAGAAAAGAAGCTCAAGTTTAACCCCAGCGGAGAGGATATTATTGGTACAGATACCATATTAATTTGCGTTGGTTTGAGTCAAGATTTGCAAAGATTTAAAAAGGACATAGGGTCGAGTTGACCCTATGTGATATTTAATAGCCTCTATGGGGTGGTAGGTTGTTTGGGATTGCTCTTTGGGCAGGTATAACACCACTTGGTGTATGTAGTGCTGGGCGAGCAGGAGTAGCTGCATGGTAGTTAGCTTTTCTGTGCACGAGTCTGTGGTTGTATGCTGTGTGGTAGTAGTGGTGTGGGTGGTGAATTTTGTGATGAATTGGGTGAATCTTTGGCGGTCTGTAGGGGGGTTGTGCAAATGCATTTACAGACAAAGCCAAAATCAGTGCACTGCCTAAAATAACTTTTTTTAACATAAATAACCTCCTTGTTTCATTTTTTGCAATCTTAATATGGGCTTGTAAAATTTAAGTCAATTTTATTTGAAATTTAGCGTTCTTTCTGATAATATCTACTTAAAAGTTATAATTGGAGGGGAAAATGAAATTTATAAAATGGCTTGATGAAGTTTCAATGAGCGATATTGGTTTAGTTGGCGGTAAGAATGCGTCTTTGGGCGAAATGATAAAGGAACTTAAAAACGAAGGCGTTAACGTGCCATATGGTTTTGCGCTAACAGCACAGTCTTACTGGTATTTATTAGAAAGCACTAACATCAAAGATAAAATTCAATCTGCACTTGAAAACCTCAATACACATGATATCAACGATTTACAAACAAAGTGCTCTTTGGTTAGACAGATGATAGAAAATGCACCACTCCCCGACGATTTATTAAAAGAAATAAAAGAAGCCTATATAAAGCTCTCTAGTATGTATTCTGTGCAAAATACGGATGTTGCTGTAAGATCGTCTGCCACAGCCGAAGATTTGCCCGATGCCTCATTTGCAGGCCAGCAGGATACCTACCTAAATGTAAAGGGTATAGAAAATGTTATAAAGTATGTAAAAAAATGCTATGCATCTATTTTTACAGATAGAGCAACATCTTACAGGCATGATAAAGGGTTTAACCATTTTGATATCGCATTGTCTGTGACAATTCAAAAAATGGCGCGCTCAGATAAAGCAGCAAGTGGTGTAATGTTTAGTATTGACACAGAAAGCGGTTTTGACAAGGTAGTGGTAATAAATGCAAGCTACGGTTTGGGTGAGCTTATCGTAGCAGGCAAAGTAAACCCAGATGAGTTTATGGTATTTAAGCCAACGCTTGACAAAGGATTCAAATCAATAATAAAAAAGAATTTAGGTTCAAAGCTATCAAAGGCAGTTTACGATTTTAGCGGTGGTATTAAAGAGATAGAGACAACAAATCAAGAAAGGCTGTCCTACTCTTTAAGCGATGAGGATATATTAACACTTGCATCGTGGGCAGTTAAAATTGAAAATCACTACACAAAAAAACGCGGGCACTACTCGCCTATGGACATAGAATGGGCCAAAGATGGTGAGCTAAACCAGTTGTTTGTTGTTCAGGCAAGACCAGAAACTGTGCATTCTCAAAAAAATTTGAGCATCATGGAAACTTACAAATTAAAAGAAAAAGGCGAAATTATAACAAAAGGTGTTGCCGTTGGCAGCAAGATTGCAAGTGGTAGTGCGCGTGTGCTGTTAGATGCAAGTAAAATTTCTGAGTTTAAAGAAGGTGAAGTGCTTGTAACAGACATGACAGACCCAGATTGGGAACCTATAATGAAAAAAGCAAAAGCGATTGTTACAAATCGCGGCGGCAGGACATGCCATGCTGCTATTATATCAAGGGAGTTAGGTGTTCCAGCCATTGTGGGTTGCGGTAATGCTACAAGCGTAATAAAAACAGGTGATGAAATTACCATTTCATGCGCAGAAGGCGATGAAGGCTTTGTGTATAAAGGTAAGCTTAATTTTGAAGTTGAAACAATTGATTTATCATCACTTCAAAGACCAAAAACCCAAATTAAACTTAATTTGGGAAACCCAGCGCTTGCACTATCATCTGCAAATATACCAAACGATGGTATAGGTCTTGCAAGGATGGAGTTTATTATAAGCTCATATATACAAGTTCACCCGCTTGCGCTTATTCACTTTGATGAACTAGAAAACAAAGAGGCAAAAAAACGCATTGAAGAACTAACGCAAGGTTATACATACAAGCCACAGTATTTTATTGATAAATTAGCGCAAGGTGTTGCCCTCTTGGCAGCAAGTGTTTACCCAAAGCCAATTTTAGTAAGAATGAGCGATTTTAAAACAAACGAGTATGCAAATTTGATTGGTGGTGCCCAGTTTGAACCAGAAGAAGAAAACCCAATGATAGGCTGGAGAGGCGCATCTAGGTATTATTCTGATAATTACAAAGAGGGTTTTGCTCTAGAGTGCTTAGCAATGAAAAAGGTTCGCGATGATTTTGGACTTACAAATATCCAGCTTATGATACCATTTTGCAGAACACCAGAAGAAGGCAAACGAGTTATTGAAGAGATGCGAAAAAACGGTCTTGTGCAAGGCGAAAATGGTTTAGAAATTTATGTGATGGCAGAAATTCCAAGCAATGTGATATGCGCAGATGAGTATGCTCAGATATTTGACGGTTTTTCTATTGGATCAAACGATCTAACACAGTTGACATTGGGTATCGATAGGGATTCTGGTCTTATTGCTCATCTGTTTGACGAAAGGCACATTGCTGTTAAGCGTATGATCTCAATGCTAATTAAAACCGCCCATAAGTACAATAGGAGTGTAGGTATCTGCGGTCAAGCACCTAGTGATTTCCCAGACTTTGCAGAATTTTTAGTTGAAGAGGGTATAGATTCTATGAGTCTAAACCCAGATAGTGTTATGTTAACAACATTAAAAGTACTTGAAGTAGAGAAAAAACTAGGAAGATAGTATGTATGAAGATTCATTGGGCTTGCTAAAAAACGCTGACTTTGATTTTTTTGACATTTATATAGAAAATTCTTTTACACGAACTATAGAATCAAGAAATAAGCAAATAGAGAATGTAAACTTCAGTACGGATAAAGGTGTTGGTATAAGGGGTGTAAAGGGTTTTTCAACGCTTTTTGCATCAACCAACGATACTTCAGAAAAAAGTGTTTATGAAAAAACAAAGTTTATCTGTGATATTGTGAGTCCAAAAGAAGGTGTTAGTATAGTTGAAATGCCTCAAATGAGCATTTATTCTTATAAAGGCTATCCTGCAAACCTTGAATTAGTTAAAGGGATTATAGATACAGTAAACAGCGTAGCATACAAAAGCCCATATATAGTTCAAGCAAGCGTTACCTATTCAGACAAAATAAAAGAAATCGCCATTTTGAACGAAGAGGGCAATCTATTACAGGAAAAGCGCACATATACGCTTTTTTTTATAGAGCTTGTTGCAAAACTTGATGACATACTGCAAACTGTCAGAAAGCCACTGTCGGCTATGGGCGGTTTTGAGTTTTTAGAAAACATTAATTTTGAAACACTAACGCAAGAAATGCTAGAAAAAGTAGAGCAACTAATCAAAAGCCCTCATTTAGAACCTGCTTTGATGAGCGTTGTGTTAGACTCAAGCGCAGGTGGCACAATGATACATGAAGCGGTGGGTCATGGGTTAGAAGCTGATTTAGTATTTGAATCAATGAGTGTTTATAAGGATAAATTGGGCACTAAAGTAGCAAATGAAAAGATAACTGTAGTTGACGATGCATGCGTGGAAAAGGCACGCGGGTCGTTTGTTTTTGATGATGAAGGCACGCGTGGTATGCGAAAAATTCTTATCAAAAATGGTGTACTTAATGATTATATGTTTGATAAAATGTATGCAAAAGCTAACGACAGGCTTTCAAACGGGAGTGCCCGCAGGCAAAGTTACGCATATGTGCCTATTCCAAGGATGTCTAATACATACATATTGCCTGGAAATGATAACAAAGAGGCAATAATTGATAGCGTAGAACATGGTTTGCTAGTTAAAAAAATGGGTGGTGGACAGGTTAACCCAGTTACAGGAGATTTTGTTTTTGAAGTATCAGAAGGCTACCTTATAGAAAAAGGCAAGGTTAAACATATGGTAAGAGGGGCTACATTAATTGGCAATGGGCCTAAAATTCTCCAAGAAATCGATATGGTAGGCGATGATTTTGGTACGGAAGTAGGCACATGCGGTAAAAGCTCTCAAGGCGTGCCTGTAACAGACGGTGAACCTACGCTTAGAATACCCAAAATTATGGTTGGAGGCTAATACATTCACTATAAATTAAAGATATCATACGACGGCACTAATTTTTTTGGACTGCAAAGGCAAAAAAATAATCCTACAATCCAGCAAAGTATCGAAGATGCGCTCAAAGTTTTATTTGGCATTGATATAAAGATTAACTATGCAGGCAGGACAGATGCTGGTGTGCATGCATTAGGCCAGGTGGTGGATTTTTTTGCCACAAAATCGCTGAATTTAAGTGTCGTTAAAAGAGCACTAAATGCACTATTGCCAGCCCAAATTCGCGTTATGAGTGCTTGTTTAGTTTCAGATGATTTTCATTCGCGCTATAGTTGTATTTTTAGAGATTATGTGTATATTATCAATACTGCGGAAGTGTGTATGCCGTTTTTAAAAAATTATGTATGGCATGTTCCAAAATTAAATATTTCAAGATTAGATGAGGTTAAAGGTATATTTGTGGGATATAAGAATTTTGCATCGTTTTCAAAAACTTCAATGGACAAAAACACAAACCGCTTTGTTGAATATGTAAGGGTTAAACAAAAAGGTTTTTTGGTAATGATATTTATTAGGGCAAACGCATTCTTGCGTGGAATGGTAAGGTTAATTGTAGGTACTATGGTATCCTACTCAAGAGGATTAATTACCAAAGATCAGATTGAACAGGTATTTGAAAAGCCGAAAAGCTCGCATTTGCTAAAAGCGCCAGCATGCGGTTTGTACTTTAAAAGGGCTATTTATTAGATTATTAGAGGTGTGTATGATTAGCAAAGAAGAGTTAAAAAAGCTAGAGAAATTGGCTAAATTAAAATTTCAAGATGATGAGATTGAACAGTTTAATAGTCAGCTAAATGACATTTTAGAATATATGAAAGAGTTAGATGAGCTTGATTTGTCAAGCTCAGACCCAATGTTAAACCCTCTTTCAAGCGTTAATTTCTTTAGGGATGACAAAGTTGAAAAAGCCTTTAGCGTAGATGAGATACTCAAAAACGCACCCAGCGCTTTTGATAGGTACTTTGTAGTACCAAAGGTTATTTAATGGAGAAATCATATGATTGAAAAACCCTTACATGAGTTACTTGATCTTATTGATAAAAAAGAAATCACAGCAAAAGATATTTTTAATGAACTACTTAAGCACATTGAGCAACGAAATGCCGATATAAACGCATATATAAGTGTGATTGAAAACTTTGAACAAAAAGGGAGCGTACTTAATGGTTTGCCTATTGCAATAAAAGACAACATTATGCTAAAAGGCACAAAAACCACATGTGCATCAAAAATGCTCTCGAACTTTGAAAGCATCTATGATGCCACTGTTATAGAAAAGTTAAAACAAGCTGGTGCCAATTTTATTGGAAAAACCAATATGGATGAGTTTGCTATGGGTTCATCATGTGAAACATCATTCTTTGGACCCGTAAATAACCCGTGGGATAAGACGCGTGTAAGCGGTGGCTCAAGCGGTGGTTCTGCAGCTGCTGTGGCTTCTGGCTTAGCCATTGCAGCATTAGGCTCAGATACGGGAGGGTCTATTAGGCAACCTGCTAGTTTTTGTGGGGTTGTTGGGCTCAAACCTACATACGGGCGCGTTTCAAGATTTGGTCTTGTGGCTTTTGCTTCAAGTTTAGATCAAATTGGGCCGATAGCAAGAGATGTAAAAGATGCATCTTTGCTGCTTAACATCATTGCGGGTTTTGACCCAAAGGATTCTACTTCTGTAAATGTTGAAGCCCCTAATTACTTAGAGGCTTTAAGCGAAGATTTAAAAGGCGTTAAAATTGGCGTTTATGAATCTGTGCTGCAATCTGCCCCCGATTATATTGTGCGTTCAGTAGAAAACGCCATAGATACTTATAAAAAACTTGGGGCAATTGTTCAAAAGATTGATTTACCTCACATTAAGTACTCAATCTCAGATTACTATATTTTAGCCTGTGCTGAAGCATCAAGCAATTTAGCTCGATTTGATGGCGTAAAGTATGGGTTTAGGGCTAAAGGCGAATCTTTAGAAGAAATGTATGTAAACACAAGGAGCGAAGGTTTCGGTGCAGAAGTAAAGCGCAGAATAATGTTAGGAACATATGTACTCTCAAGCGGTTATTACGATGCTTATTATGTGCGATCTCTAAGATTGAGAAACCTTATAAAGAAGGATTTTGATAATGCGTTTAGACAGGTGGATGCTATTATTTTACCCACTACTCCAAGCGATGCGTTTAAGATTGGTGAAGTGACAAAACCTCTTGATATGTATTTATCTGATACTTTTACAATTCCAGCCAATCTTGCGGGTATTCCTGCAATAAGCCTTCCGTGTGGCTTTAGTAAAAACAATTTGCCGTTGGGCTTGCAAATCTTGTCAAATGCGTTTAGAGAGGATATATTATTAAGGATTGCATATGCATTTGAGCAGCAGCATGATTTTCATAAAAAAATACCTATAATGGAGTAAAAAATGAAAGATGTTTGGGTGAAAGTTGACCTAATTAATGGCGAAAGCTACATTGGCACAATAGAAAATATTGATAGCGATGATTTGTTGTCTTTTTTGGACGAGCAAAGTTACTGGGGCATAAAGTTAGAAAATGTAAATTCATACACAGAAGTAGAGGGAAAAGTCTTTATTAAGCCCCTTGATGCTAAAGATTCTATGTTTGATGGTCGCTTAATTATAATGAGTCCAGAACACATATTAACGATTAAATTTCTAAAAGATGAAAGTGAAATTTTAAATAAATTAAATATTAAAAAACTCAAAATCAAAAAAAATAAGCGAAATATCATACCATTTAAGTTGTTAAAAAAGGAGAATAAATGAAATTAAAACCTAATGAAATTGCAAAAGCACTTGAAAATGTATATGATCCAGAGTTAGGTGTAGATATTGTATCTTTAGGATTTTTGTACAGTATTGTAGTAGATGATGACAATGTAGTGATAGTAACTATAACTTTGACAGTGCCAGGATGCCCACTTCACATACCTATAACTGAAGATATCAGAGAAAAAATTATGGAACTTGGCGCTAAAGACGTGTATGTCGATGTTGTTTGGGATCCACCGTGGAACCCTTCTATGATGAGCGAGGAAGCAAGAAAACGCCTTTTGGGTGAGTAAGTAATGAGTTTAGGCTGCGCTATTATAACCTACAACGAGGAAGATAGCTTAGAGCGTACCCTAAAAAGCGTGCAGTTTTGCGATCAAATTGTTGTTGTAGATTCGTACAGCACAGACAATACTGTCGATATTGCAAAAAAATATACCGACAAAGTTTTTTTTAACAAATTTCTCAATTACGGTACACAAAAGAACTTTGCAATTGAAAAATTATCAACTGATTGGGTATTAAGTATTGATGCAGATGAGGTTGTGGAAGAATACCTAAAAGGACAAATACTAAATGCTACTGAGAATTCTTTGTTTGATGGTTACTATATAAAAATCCAGCTTGTTTTTTTGGGTAAAGCTTTGCGTTTTGGCGGTGCACAAAACTGGCACTTAAGATTGTTTAAAAAAAATTTGAAATTTACTGAGTCTTTCGTTCATGAAAAGGTTTTATCTAAAAACACCTCTTATTTAAAAGGTAAAATTTTACATTACAGCTATAAAAACTTAAGCGATTATATTGAAAAATTAAATAAGTATACAACTATTTCTGCGTCGCTTAAAAAAAACAACAAAGCGCATCCTTTTTTGCGATTCAATTTTGAGCTTTTTAAACGGTTTATTCTTCGTGGAGCTTTTTTTGACGGCTATGAAGGAGCACTTTATGCTTTGCTTTCGAGTTTTTATCAACTTGTTAAATATGCTAAAGTAAAAGAGCTTCGATAATGGTTATTATTTTACTGCTTTGTCTTGCGATTATTGTTTTTTTGTTGCGCTATAATTTTTTTCGCTTGCCTAAAAAAGGCCTTGTAGTTTTGTTGTACCACAGTGTTACTGATAAAAAAAGCTTTACAAATCTTGATAAATTTAGTATTAGTTTGGAGCAGTTTGAAAAGCAAATCAAATTTTTAAAAAAAATGGGCTATGAGTCTGTTAGAACAGAAAATATTGACGAAATTTTAACAAGTGGGCTTTATAAAACAAAAAAGTATATATTGATAACATTTGATGATGGTTATAAAAACAATTTAGATGCTGCAAAAATTTTAAAGAAATACAATTTTAGTGCAATTTTTTTTATAGCTACTGATTACATCGGAAAATCACTTGACAATACACCAATGCTTGATGAAAATGATATTAAGCATTTGATTAGTCTAGGTATGCAAATTGGGTCGCACTCTCATTTCCACACAAAATTATCAGAATTATCACAAAAGGATATTATGGAAAATATTAAATTATCAAAGAATATTTTATCAAAATTTTTAGATGTAGTCGATTTTGCATATCCTTTTGGAAATTACAACAGCAGCGTTATAGATACATTAAAATCTTTAAATTTCAAAAGAGCCTATATTATAGGTCAATCAATCAATACAAAAAA
>Ga0078972_1004042_pt1 | contig 41740 bp, 65 predicted proteins | sample YelNatPaOPGAMG01_FD_67568 | JGI IMG/M metagenome (GOLD analysis project Ga0078972, IMG submission 67568) | Hot spring thermophilic microbial communities from Obsidian Pool, Yellowstone National Park, USA - OP-RAMG-01 (SPADES assembly) (version 2) | ecosystem: Environmental > Aquatic > Thermal...
TGGCAGTTAAAGGAGCCCCATTCCCCCCAGCCAAACCATTGCCAGCCACATCACTACCAAGTTTAGCAGCAGTTACAGATGTGGCAGCTAATTGGTTTGTTCCAACTGCTCCCGCCGCAATGTTGGAAGAACCAATAACATTTACTTTAACTCCATTAGGAATATCAGCATAAAGAGTGGTATCAGCAAGTTTTAAAGCTATAACACTACCACTACCACCCTGTAATCCAGCACCAACTACAGCCCCAAGAGCAGCAGCACCAACGCACTGGCTGCCTAAATTACTACTACCAATAACCCCAACCTTAACACCAGAAGCACTAACATTTATTGTGCTGTCAGCAGCCAATACACTAATTGTATTACCTGAAAGCTGGAGACCATTACCAATAGTATAATTACCAACATTACTAAAAACTGTAAATGATATGTTATCTGTTCCAATATTGATAGCCCCAGATTTACCTGCTGCTGTGGCGACAAAACCTTTACCACCATTGGTTGAACCATCTTCAACAAAAGTAAAAGCTCCCCAAGTTGCTGTGCCTGTGTTAAAATCAGCAGCTCTTGACCAAGTGCTTATAGAAACCACATAAATTCCATTTTGCGTAGCAGTAGTTTGGTCTTTCACCAGAACCCTATCACCAGTAACACAAGAAACACCATCAATGGTTTGTTCACCAGATAGTGTAATATTTGCTGTGGTAGCGGCTCTTACACTTGCTTTAATATCAAGACCAGCAGCCACATTATCAACATAGTTTTTGGTAGCTGCGTGCATTGCACTTGTTGGGTCAGCATTTAAGGTTAAGTATCCAGTTAATGTGCCACCAGCAGTGGTTAGCATATTTTTAGAACCAATCTTCTGAACAGTTGAACCATCACCAGCAAACAGTTCTCCTGTATCAGTTCTAAAAGCTAACTCACCAGCAGCCAAAGAAGTAGGATTGCTTCCTGATTTCCTTTTAATTTGAATTGTTACAGCCATATTTTACTCCTTAACTATACTCTCCACAATCAATATTATTAAGAGTAATTGATTGTTCTTGGTGTGTCCAAGTATTATTATGCTTAATATAAATAATATTAGTTGTGGTATCTATCCATATACTTTCATTAACACCTTCATTATCTTTAGGCGGACGAGTAGAAAAAATAATATTCTTTTTTAAATCCTTTATAATATCTAAAGTTTTCTTATTGCTCATCCTAAAGAATTCTCCACCCATTGAGACCAGACAGAACCATAATAAATAAAACCATCTCCAGCAATATAAGGTTGGAATTGCCATCTTCCACTCTCATCAAGCTCATTTGTAATTTTATAAGTGATTGCTTTATTCCCAACATCAATATCTGCTACCCAATATCCAGTTGCTCCTGATGGTTTTTTATAATAAATTCTGGCTTCAGTCACATTACTAATGTCCCTATCTAAATAATTGATTATTGTAATACCAGAGCTGTTTGCATAAATTTTGCTCATTGTTAACTCTCAATAATGGTTTGTATTTTTGATTTCCCAATAATTGTAGGAGAAATGTTGTTTCTTTTTACCAAATTTATTGGCTTTATGCTGGATTTCCCAACAATAGTAGTAAATATCTTGCTTCTTTTTTCCAAATTTATTATCTCTCTGCTCTGTCCAAATAAAGATAATGCAAGACTTTCTATTATATCAATAATATTAGCAACTTCCTTCTTACCATTAAATACTACTTCTCCTGTTTCTGTAACAGCAAAAGAACCATAAAAACTATTTGCTTGTTCTTGAGCAATTCCAGCAAAAGTAATTAAATTGGCTAAAGATAATTCAATTAAATTTTCCCCCTGCTTATAACCAGATTTAGTAAACGAAGCTTCACTTCCAACATTAAACGAACCAAGAGACCCCCGTTTACCCACATTGGAAATATTTTGAGAGGCTGTTATCGTTCCAATAGAGCCTTTTCCTTCCTTCTTCCCATTATTAGATATACTTTGAGTAACTATTATTGTTTCAATAGAACTTTTTCCTGCCTTCTTCCCATCATTAGAAACACTTTGAGCAACTGCTATTGTGTCAATATAGCCTCTACCACCCTTCTTTCCAGCATTAGAAGTAGAAGAGGTTAAATTAATAGTTACAAAACTACCAGCTGAACTCTTTTTTCCACTATTAGAAAATGCTCCAATAGAAGATATAACAAGCTGACCAGAGTTTTTCTTTACTCCCAGAGTGTCCAGAGAGGTTGTTGCCGAAATTATAAACTCCCCAGAATAATCCTCTGATGCTCCCTTTAAACCAACTACAGAAATGTCAGAAGCTTGAGATATTGCAAAACCAAAAAATCTTCCAGAATTTCCACTGTCACTGGTAGATGTAGTAGAAGAAATTGTAAACGAACCATTTCTATTAGCAATAAAAGCTTTAAGTTCAACCAGAGCAGCTACAAAGTAATCAGCATTAGCTGAAGTTGCAGTAATATTTCCAGTGCTGCCAACAGCTGTGTATTCTTTAGTTGATAATGTAGCAGCTATATTAGCAGAGCCAGTTCCCGTTCTTGTATCATATCTTTCAGTATAACCACTCGGTGGGGTATAAGTTGTTCCGTAAGCAGTAGCCGCACAATGAATAGCCCAGTTTCCAGCAGCCTGTATATTAATTGCTGGAGCAGTGTGGCTTGTAGAGGAAGATGTGCTGGTAGAATTAGAATAATTACCAATAGGAGAAGCAGTATCTACCCCAGAAAAAGCTATTATAAAACCAATAGCTTCAACAGCAGAACTTAATGACCAAGTATAAGAAGTTGGTTCACTGGCAGTAGCAACTTTATAGTATAAAGCGTGTCTAATAGCTCTTGTGCCTGCTGTAGCATTGAAAATTTGTGTCCAACCAGCAGGAACAGAACTAATTAAGTTAGAGTTACTTTCCCAAGCTATATGAGCAACAAGCAGATGACCAGCCTGCACTCCTGATGGAGTGTTCACAGTTACAGAAGTGGTGCTTGTAGAAGTATATGGGGTAGAAATACTAACAACAGATATAGACATTTAACACCGTTAACTTATAGAAATTGTTCCAGAAGTTACAGTATAAGTCCCTTGACCAGAATAGGTTTCATTTGTAACAGCAGCAGAACCATAAAAAGTTCCACCTGTTGATGCTGACCATAAGCCAACATATTTTACCGTTGTCCCAGCAGGAATATCAAATACAGGCTGATTTGTAATAGACACAGACCCATTGCTTGGTGTTCCCCAAGTCAAACTCTTACGAGCATAAGCAGGAGAACCACCAGAAATTTCATTAGCCCCGTTATCTGCGGGGTCATTATTATGAATTGAAGCATAAACAGCCTGACCTATAAGATTTGTCAGCATACTATTTTTTGCAGTAGTATTAAGTCCCATTGTTACTCTCCATATTCTCTAATACCTTTTCCTCTGTAATACAGAGTTAAAGAGTTTAAAATAAATTCATTTGATAAGTCACCCGTAATAATATATTTAAAAAGTCTTCCTGTTAATCCTGCATCTGTTCCTTTCTCATCTATTAAATTTGCTCCGCCACCACAATAAACCAAATTACAATAAGTATTAGGTTCTCCACAATAAACAGCTTCAGTTCCCTTCAAATAATAGTTATATTTCTTTGGATTAAAATCAACCATAAAAGAAAGAGATATATTATCCTGTCCACCTGTATAATAATTACATCTAAAATACCTTAATAAAAAGCACATATTCTCTGGTTTTCTAAAATTAAACCAACCACTCTCTATTTCAATAGGAATAGGATAATTTTCATCTGCATCTCCATTATCCAAAAGATAAACATAACCGTTATCTCCACCAGCTATAATTCTGGTTTCCCCTTCTTCATCAATATATTTTCCCAAGCATTTAAAATTATGATTTGGATAAATATTTACTGTCCAAGCAAAATATCCTGCAACAGCAGTAACAGGCATAGGCTCAAAATAATTAATTGTTGGAAGAATAAAGGTAGCAACATATTCTCTTGTTTCTAATCCAGAAGAAGTAATTAAATATCTAATCTGATTTTTAGTTGGATATAGAACCCCAGTTACTCCATTTTGATTATAAGGAGAAATATATCCATCAGCAATTAGTTTATCTGCTATAGTTTTAGAAACAGGATATAAATTCTCACCATCAAAAGAATACCAGCCATTTTCCGATAAGAATATAACCTGCTTTCCAACTCTTACTATTGAATATGGAGAAATACACCCAACTTGATAATCTGATATTTCAAGTCGTTTTAATTCAAAATCTCCTGCAATAGTAAAAATTTTATTCTTTTTAAAAACAACCAAATAATCTGGTAAAGAAGCAATGCCTGTTATTTCTTCTCCATCTCCTTTACCAAAATACTCATAATTTAACGGCGGAACAGCATCTCCATTATTTATTTTTGAATAAACAACTAAACTTTCTCCATCTTCTTCATCTGGGCAATTAGCATAAAATAATCTATTTTTATATTCCACAACAAATTTAGCTGTCGGCGGAATATAGTTATCAAACTCAACAGTAGTTCCTAAATCATTATCAGAAATTGAGTCAATATAGTAGTTATCTGCATTAGCAACTTCAGTAACTAAATAAAAATTAGCTGGAGTTTCTGCTGGCTGTAAACTATAAGTTCTATAAATTCTAATCTTATCAACTTGTGGGTCACTACTTCCTAAATACTCAACTTTTATTCCTTCATTAGAAGGAGAAATAATGTCTGATATTGGAGAAGGATTGCTCTCTATATTAAATAATGAAGAATAATAAGTATAAACATAAGCATAATTACCTGATAATGTTCCTGTCGTTTTAGAAACAGTTGGTTTAGAAGAAGGAGCTGTAATACCTATATTATAACTGTTGTTATTAAGAACCTTAAAATTATCATCATAACCATTAACAATGTAACAAACATCATTTAGAATAGAAAAACTTAGCCTTTTAGTCTGTGATAAACCTTCTCTTACTGCTCCCCATCCCTGTGCAGTATGTCTCCATAAAGAACCATTGCAAAGAGCTAATATATAATTTCCATTAGAAGAATAATAATTTATTACATCCGTTACAGGAGCATCTGCAATCTTTTCAGAGAATAACTTTGCTACTCCTTTCCTTTTCGCCAGACCTCTTTTAGGAGTAAGTTCTATATTAGTAGCTTTAAGTAAAGACCGAATATCCAGAGTAGTTTCAGAACTTGTTAGGTCTAAACCTAAAGACCAATCTTTAAGTTCAAAAAATCCTTGAATATTCATTAATCCATTATCTCTTCATTTTGTAGCTGTTTTTTAGTTAAGTTTCTAACAGCATCATCATAAAATTGTTTCTGAAGAACTAATAAATATTGCGGAATATTCTCATCCTTTACCTTTGCCTGAATAACAACCTCTACCGCCAGCAATGGGTGCAACTCTTCTGGAACATCTTCTAAATCTTGGAATTTAGGCAAATATTTTAATTTAAAATAATTCTGACTACTTTCTGTTGGAGTTGGATAAATTCTTATCTGACCACCCTCAAAACGCCAGCCTTCTAAATTATTTTCTTCATAATAATCAAGCATATTGTCTGGAATATAAGGAAATATTTTACTTGGGTCAGCAGCTACTTTTAAATAGACTACTCGTGAGTAGTCTTCTGGTAGTGGAATATATGGAGAATTTGCAGTAGTGGATAAGTAAGTTGTAACAGAATAAACAGGCACAAGTAATGACCAAAATCTTCCAAGAATATTAATTAAAGCTACTTCTAAATAAGTATCTATTTCAGCATCAGTCCAGTAAGATGCCTGTGGTTCTGCCAGCAATGACCTAACATAAGAACGGAAAGTTGTAATATCCATTTATTTACTCCATACTCTTGTCATAGCATTATAACCAATTTTAGCAGCATCTTTAATCATCTCTTCTTCTTCCTGCTCTGCTTTTTTTACTAATTCTGCATTAGCATCATCAATTTCTTTTAAAATTTTATGAACAGGTCTTTCTGTAAACTTCTTTGCTTTTTTTAATGTATAAAGAACTCGTTGGTCTAATGGATGATAACCAATATCCCTTCCTCTATCATCATCGTATTTAACAACTAAAATCAGCACACTATTCTTTATAATATTATCCCAATCACCTCTACTCCAGATAGTTGGTTTAGTTAGCCATCTACGAATTTGCCAACGATGTTTCTTTCCATCCCAAACTACAAAATATTCTGGGTCAATATAAGATAATTCTTTTTCAAACCATTTAGGTGGAAGCATTTTATAGCCTCTTTAATTTGATTATCATCTCTTTATCTTTATTTTTTATACTAACCCAAAATTCTTTTCCTGTCCTTGTTCCCATTTTAAATTCAACTTCAGGAACTTTAAAAATTATATCATTTAGTTCAAACTCATCTAAAGTTTCAAACATAACTGATTTAATTCTATTAAGCTCCTCTGGTAAAATTGTTGGTTCTTTCATTTTATCTCCAGTGTAAAAAAGTGATAAGGGGAGGACGGGCGTCCTCCCCCTCACTCACTCAATTTTATGAAGTAGTTACACCAGTTAACACACCGTGAGCGTTCCTGCAATCAGTGCCGTAGTTGGTATAAATCTTGAACCACGCTTCATAAGCATCCTTGCCAGCAACAGGTTTAATGATTCCACCGCCTTTGTCATCCCAAGTAAGTGGTAGCAATTCATATCTCTTAATATGCGGACTGGAGATGAAATACATATAACCATTGAACATACGAGGATGAGCAATAATAGGAAGTTCAACATTGCCACCAACATACTTGATAGCTTTCCAACCAGCAGTAAATTCCTGCGTATTGACAAGTTGCCTCAATGCCTGCATCATAGTAATTAATTTGTTACGAATTGCATAAGTCGTCCAAATCTGGTCAACGGGTTCACCATCGGTTCTCTGGTCAATTGCATCCAGAGTTTCCTGAATTAGTGTTTCAGAAATAAGACCAGCACTGGACTTTACATAAGCCTGCCACAGAGGTTCAGCAGTTGCATCAATGCCCTGAAAAGTGCTACCAAGATTTCCAGCACTAACAATAGCACCAATACCAACTACTTCACCAATATCGTCAACAGAAGAAGCATATACACCATAACGATAAATTGCATCACCAACAGCAGCAACAGAAATATTAGGAGTAACATAAATTTTATTATTAGCAGCATCAATAGAAGTAATCTGACCAGCATAGGCTTGAGTAGTATTGGGTATATAAATCTTCATACCCTTCCTGAAAAATTTAGTTGCAGGAGTATCACCAGTCACACCAGCGGGGTCTTTCACCACAATATAGCTCTGAGAAGAACTAATAGCTGTATTAACCAGACCAAGAACACCAGTTCCAAAGGTAATGGTCTGCCTATCCATATCAATAGCAAAGGCATTGGTGACACCCTTAATTTCATTAGTCAGGACATCAACCCAACCACCCTTACCTTTTGAAGCCTCAATAGAAAAACCATCAACCATTACACGACCATAAATTCTCTTGATTTTAATATAGGTCTGGTCATAAGCGTTTCTTTGAGCTTCAGGCAGGTCGTAAATATTGGCAGCAGCTCCACCAACAGCCTCACTGAACGCTAATTGAACAGGAATAGTTAGTTGTTTACCAGCAAAATCAGCAGTCTTTTTCTCAAAAATCGCCCAAGCAGGAACTTTTTTAGGCATCTGGTTTACAATTGCAGGAGCATAAACTTCTTTTAGAATTTTCTGAATATATTGATATTCTTGCATAGCCATAGTTTATTCCTCTAATTTTGATTTCTCTATATACTCTCTATAGAGTTTTTTGGCGTATTCGGAAGCATTATCCAGAGTGATTGTTGCTTTTTCTGGAGCAGATACAATTACCTTTTTAGTTTCACCAGAAGTTTTTGATACAGGAGTAGTCTTTTTAGCTTTAGCCTGTTTAGCTAAATATTCTTTAATAAGTTCTCCCATTACCTCTTGCTTAATTTCAGGATTAGATGCAAAAATTCTTTTGACAAAATCAACAGAACCATAATATTTTTGTGAAGCTTCCATAATTTTTTGAATAGGAACTTGTCCACCCGTTAAGAAATGAACAGCCAGCACTTCTTCTACATTAGCAAGAGGATAATCTTCTTTATGCTTTTCAATCTCCTGCATCAGGGCTGCTGATTGCTTTTCAGCTTCCTTTTGGGCTTGAGCAGCAGTTAATTCTGCTACTTGAGCCTTAAGTTGCTTTAGAGAGTTCTTTAAAACTTTGGTCGCTTCATCATCAAGGTCGGTTATTTCTAAAGACTCATCAGAAATTTCTTCAGCCTTTTGAGCTAAAGTTTCCTTTTGAGCTTCAGAAAGCCCACCTTTTTGATGTTGTGCCAGTTTTAAAGCGTCCTCAAGCATTTTTTCTTTAGCAGCCAATTCTTCTGCTTTTCTGGAATTTTCTTCCATTGCTTGATAAAACCGAAGTCCTTTCTGTAATAGAGCAGTAAGTTCCTCTGGAGTAAAGTCTCCGACTTTCGCCTCTAACCCTTTTGATTTAAGGGTTGTATCCGATTTAATAAATTCTTTAATTTTCTTAATTGTCTCATTTTCTACATTTTCTACTTTTTCTTCTTTTTCTACTTCTTCTTCTTCTTCAATAGGTTCTTCTACAACCTCCTCCTCTGTTTCTTCTTCTACTACCTCCTCATCTGGCAATTCTTCAATTTCTTCAATCATTGATTTAATTGTTGAATCAACATCAGTATCATCAAGATTGATGTCTTCTTCAAACTCTTTGTCATCATTTTCTAATTTTTCATTTACCATTAAAATTCTCCTACTATGTTCCCTTCAGTTGGGTTTCCAGATTGCCCAGCAGGTGGGGTCTGTTCCCCAGCTTCTTCGGGAGTTGATTTCGGATTAGCTTGCTGCAGCATCTGTTGCTGCTGCATAGCTTGTTGTATATATTGCAAATGCTCTTGAATATGCGTTTCAAGAGCTTGTTTTTGTGAGTCTGTAAGCCGAGAATATTGTTCAGATAATCTTAATCTTAAATGTATTTTTAAATGAATTTCGTGGTCATCAAGTTGATAAATAAATTTTGCTTCTTCTTGAGGAAGAATAGCTGGGTTCTTTTCAATATCATTATTCTCTCTTAAGGCTTTCTTTTCGTGCATCAATTCTGTTTCGTATAATTGCTTTGCTCCACCAAATTCAAGCAATTCCAAAATAAGCTTTGGGTCTTTAAGTAAACCAAGCTGTGCTAAACGAATAACCCACTCTGAACGCATTATTCTGCTTTTGGGTAATGAAACATTTGTAGTTACCAGCACATCTGTATTATTTCTTAAATCTGCCCCAGCAAAAGCAAATACACTGTCTTGTTTCTCTCTACCAACAATTTTTAGCAATCTTGGCAGAACATAATTTTTCTGAACAATCTCAAGAGCATAAGACCACGCTTTTGAGAAAACTGCATCTACTTCTTTTATGATTGGGTCAAGAACACTATCATCCTGTTCAAGTAATAAATTGACCAATACACCAGAAGCGTGAGAAGCTCTTTCTGGCAATCTTCCAAAACTAACTTCGTGAATTCCGCTAACATTTTCTAAATCTCTTTCCAATTCCTGCTTGTAAGGAATTGTTAATGGCGGCAAAGTATCCAATCTCAATTGATGTGGTTCACCAAGTTGAGCAGCATAATCAATCACAGTTAATCCACTCTCATCATAAACCTGATTTTTATTCAGAAGAGCATTAAGTGGAGCAAGAACTTTTATTTTTGATGCTCGTTCAATAGCCAGACTGATTAATGTCATTTGTCTATTATATTCGTGTTGAGCAGGAATTAAATCTTTAAAAATGCTATCATTAAAAGCTACTTCTTTCTCATAATTACCAATAGGAATAGTCATATCTTCATAAGCAAAGAAAGGAATTATTCCATCAGCATTTACACCATAATCCAGAATTTTTCCACCACCAATAATGAAATACATATTTGGTGTCCAAAGTTCATATCTAATAGTAGTATCTTCATCAACTGAAGAAGCTAAAGCAGGATAAAAATCTAATTCTTCCTGTCCTTTTGAAAAAATTACTGGACTGATTATTCCTTGTGCTAATGCTTTTTCCTGTTTCAATTCACTTACATCAATATCATAAGCATCTGCTAATTCTTCTCTGCTAACCAATTCTCCATACAAAAACCATCTCCATTTATCTGGAGAAGAATAAAGCGGGTCGTGGCGATAATTAAAGGGTGATATAACTTCCATATTTATATCGCCCTTTTCTTTAACTATTATCCTATTTGGTTCTTTGGTTTCTTCGTCTATAACCGTTTCATAACCAATAATTCCTTCTTTTGTTTCATCCCAAAAAACCCTGACGCAAGCCCGATTGGTCAAAAGCAACCAAGCAAAAAATTCTTTTCTAATTTTTTCAAAATTAACTTTATCTGCTAATGCTTCTAATAATAAATCACCAACTGTAGCTGCCTGAATATCCTCATATTCTCTGGTATTTGGAACAACGCCAAACTGTGGCTCAATTCCACGAAGCTTACCCAGCATTGTCCGCAATATTGGTTTTAATCTATTAATAAAAACTCTTCTTCCTTTAAATTTAACAGGCTCAAGTTCTTTTTTAAAAAGATTATAATCAATATGCTGATAACCAGCTACCCAAGCTAAAACTTTATTCCAGCGAGGAAATCTAACTGAAACATCTGGATGATTGTTCCAGTAAAATTCGGTTCTATTTCTTACAAAATCTAAATCAGCATCAGAGAGCTTGTCTCCATTTAATATCTTTTTTTCTATCTGATAAAAAGACATTTTATTTCTCCTCTTCTATTTCACTCCAATCCTCTTCAAATGCCTTTAAATCAATCTTTGGTTTTTCTTCTTCTTCCTCTTTCTTTTTTTCTTCTTTTTGAATTGGCTGTTCAAGGAGTTTATATTCTGCAAAATTTTTTGCCATTATTCTATTAAGTAAATCTTTTTCTCTTTTCCAATGCAAATATTCTAAACCACCAATTAAAACTATTAAACTTACACAAATTATTATCATAGTTAAATCCTTTATTCTAAATCATCACCCAATAAATTTGTGGGTTTATTCCATCCCTCGCTTTCCCAAAATATACGCTCTCTTTCAGCAAATGAATTAGCATCATAAGAAGTTATATATTGCTTTTTAGGTTCGGCTGGATTAGGAAAAACCACACAATCAAGAATATAAGCTAAAGCATCTACAATATCATCATATCTGGTTCGTCCAAAGAAAAGAATTTCATTTAATAAATCTTCATAACCAATTGGGGGAAGAAGAATTTTTCCACTTTCAAACCAACCTGTCAAATTTTTCACCCGCAATTCTTTTGGTCTATTTTTAGGCTTTAATGGAAATAAAATATTTGGTATGCATTTAGCATAAGCTTCACTTCCCTTTGGAAGTTTTCCTTGCCTGATTAATTGTGGTAATAAAAAAGAACATAAATCTCTATAAACTTCATATTTGGTTTCTTCTATTCCAATGTAAATTGGTTGATAAAGTGAAGCAAGATTTATCATTTGCTCTACAGCCTTTAAATCTGTTTCTTTGTTGCTTTTAGCATAAATTACATACAAATTTTTATCCGCTCCAGCATCAATTACAACCATACCTGTTTTATCACTTCCAGCGGTTTCTTTACCAGATGGGTCAATAAGCATATAAGTATTTCTTATTTCTGGTAATTCTCCTCGTCTCCAATGCTGTATCCAGCTTCTTTTAAAAATCGCTGTAGAGTCAGAAATTGGGTCATTTAAATACTGACCAAAGAAAAATTCTGCCTGCTGTTCTTTTATTTTTTTCAATTTACTTTCTGGGAATAAAATAGGAAATGTTGAACCTTTTTCATTTACTGGGTCTTCCCAGCAAGAAATCCTTAAATAATGATAATTATCTTTATGGGTCTCAACTATTGGTTTGTTTCTGTGTTCATTATAAGTCTCTATAGTAAAACCAAAAAATTGATTTAGAAGATAACCATATAAGTCATCATTATCATAACGAGTTCCAATTATAATTTCTGTTCCTCTACTTTCAAGCAAAGAACGAGATAACTTCCACCAGTCAATAGTTTTATTAATCTGTTCTGGTGTAGAACAATTTTCCTTGTTAACTAAATCATCATTGATTAACAAAGAATAATGCTTTGACACCAAGTTTCCTTCTACTGAACCAGTTTCAACCAAAGTATTTTTAAGCTCTATTTCTTCCAGCGTCCAGCGACCAGCCTGCTTCTCTGGGTCTCTTGGAATTTCTGGAAATAAATCCCTCAACAATTCATTATGCTCAAAATTATATTTAATTTTCTTCAAGAACATTTTAGCATTGGATAAAGTAGCATTTGATAAAAGAATTGTCTCTCCTTTTCTATTCGAATTAACCAATCCATTTAAAATAATTTGAACAATAAATCCAACACTAATAATATAACTTTTTAACCAGCCTCTTGGACAGAGAACAACTAAATTCTGCTCTGGAAGAGTTCCATATCTCTGAACAAACTGCGTAATGATTTTATGTGTTGGCTTATACATATCCTTAAAGCCATTGGTTGGGTCTTCCAGAGTTTGCAAAACAACTCTACATAAAAAGTATAAATCAGTAAGGCATTTTTCTCGCCAGAAATCAATCTGGCTTAAATCTTTTATAGACATCAGCCCATCCGAGCTTCTTTCAATGACTTTTTAGCTCTGCTTCTTAATCTTCGTAAAGTTATAGCCAATCTGGCACGGCGACCAAGTGTTCCACCCTTTTTGGCAGCTTCTTCTAATTTTGATTGAGGAATTGTCTGTCCTTCTTTTACACCAAGCTCTTTACGCAAAGCACCTTTATGCTTTATTGCTTTTTGTATCCACTTTTCTGCCATCATTATTCTCCTTTTGCTCTGGGAGCATTTTTATTTCTTCTGCATCTATAATTTCAGCATCAACCAACCCTTTTGCTAATTCTGGTGTAATAACCAGAACAAGCTCCCGTTGGGTATGAACTTCTTTAGTTTCTGTATCATATGCCCCAGAAACTTTTAATGCTTTATCTAAATATTGCCCTCTTGTAAAATAATCTGGCTCATTTTCTTGAACAACCTTTCCCTTTGAACTATATTTTTTAGGATAGGTTGCTTCCAAGCCTTCTTTTAATTTCTGGGCAATATATCCACTATTAATCCCCACCCTATCCATTGCTTCTAAAATAGCTTGCCTGATATGCTCTCTTTTCAAAAGAGCTGAACCATATTCACGATTAGCATATCCAGCAGCCAAAGCAGCTTTTCCAATCTGCTCATATTCCAATACTTTTTTTACAAATTTCTTTTCTCTGGCAGTCAAAGGAGTTTTATTTTTAACTGGTAAACTTTTAGGTCTCCTCATTTTCCACCCCAAAATTTGCCTCTTGTAAACTTTGTTTAACTTTCTTTTTTAATTTCTTTTCCCTATACTCTCGCTCTATTTCTTGTAGAAGAGCTAACCTATCCTGCAAATCATTTACTTCAGTCTCATCAGACTCCCAGTTACCTTTCATTGCTGCTTTAATCCTTTTTTGAACTTTTAGTTGTTCAGCTTTAACATCATCCAAAGTTGGAAACTGCTCTATTAACTTCTGTTTTTCTTCTTCTCTTTTCTTTTTTTCTTCTTCGGTATAGTCCATTTTATTCTCCTTATTTTGTGAGAAGACAAATAACTGCAATAGCTGCCCACGCAACCAAGCTTGTTTTTACTACAAAGCTGGTTGATTTATTTGTCTTATAAAGGTCTCTAAAAGCTGCCTCCAATCTCAATCTTGAAGCCAGTTCAAGTTCATACTTATTTTTATACTGGTTACTTAAATCCAATTGAGCATTATACTGTTGAGTTAAATTAAAAATAATTTCATCTTTATTAGCCAATTCTTTTTGAGCCAAGCTAAATTTTTCTTTCCATAATTTTACTTGTTCTTGAAGATTGGCAATCATTGCATCTTTATCAGTCAATTCTGTAAACTGTTTTTCCAATTGGTCGGCTTTTTTGTCAAGTTCTGTTTGCTGTTGAGACAATTCTTTTGATTTTTCTTCAAGTTCTTTTTGCTGTTCTTTATATTTCTCCAGAATTTCTTCTTTTTCTTTTATAATTTTTTCAGCTTCTGTTTTAGCTTCTATTTCTGCTTTTTTAATTTCAATCAATTCTCCTTTTAAATTCACAATCTGATTTCGTAAATAAATAATATAACCAGAAAAAGCTAAAGATAGACAAAGAAAAATTATCAGAGCAGTTTTTAATTTCATTTCAAGAATTCCTTAATTTTATCAAGAGTTGTTCCATATCCGAAATAAGTTGTTTGTTTTGTTTCTGCAGTTGTTACAATCATAAGACTTTGCATTATTCCAATTAACTGTCCTTTTAAATTAAAAATTCCACCACCACTATCACCATAATAAGCAGGGAAAATAAAAATTCCTTTAGGAGCTTCAACATATTTTATAAAGCGTAAAACAGGAAGGCTAATGCTTGGAAAACCTATAACAAAAATATCATCTCCTAATTCTGGGACTTGTGAAGCAATTTCAACTGGTTGGGTTTCTTCTGGAATTGATGGAATAGATAATAAAACCAAATCAAGTTTTCTATCAAGTTTTATAATTTTAACATCAGTAATTTTAGTTTTATTGTCTGAAAAAGATATTGTAATTATACCATTAGCAGGAACACCATCAAATAAATGAGCAACAGTTAAAACTTTAGTTGGACTGATAATTACACCACCTGTTCTATTGGCATCTGAATAATTTTCACCAAAAGTATTTACCTGTTTCACTTCATAGGTAATCATAACAATTGCTCTTGCAGCATTACTAACACCATTGGTAATAGAAGCAGGCAAATTTAGAGATAAAATAACAAGTGAGAATAACAGAGTAAAGATAAAGGCTTTTTTCATAGCACGCCTCAAGATTAGTGGCTGACCCCCACCCCTGTCATAATGATTGCCACTATAACCACCCACTAAATATAGCTCTTCTCCCACTATACTTATATTATATCATATTTTTTAGCTTTTGTCAAGTTCTTCTTCATCAACGGCTATATTCAAGTTTTCAAGAAGTCTGGCAACACCTTCTATAGTTGCGGCATAATAAGTTTTATCCTGATTGATTTGCAACAACCAACCGTTCTCAATTTTAAGAATTAAAGCCTGTTTAATCTTGTTAATCTTATCGTTCATTTTAACTCCTTTTTAATTTCTTCTAAAATTGTTGCAATTCTGTCAAGCCTTTCATTAAGTTTATGAAGTTCTTCAGCAATATCTTTTTTATCAACAGGAGGATAATTTGTGTCATATTGAGGATATACTGGTGTCATAAAATAGGGAATTCCTGCTGTAGAAATTCCAGAATTATCATAATATTCTTTTGCCATAATTAGTGCCAATCTGATACAGTTTTTCTGGTAGCCTTCATCATAAACGGAACAATAAGAGCCAGCATAGAAGCAATAACAGAAAGTAAATCTTGAGAAATAGTAACATTAAAAGCATTTAGCACAGGAAGAATAACAGAAGTAATTAAAGCCATCCAGAACGCTGGGTCGCTCCACTTATTCCACTGCTTGACATTATTAAGAAAATCATCTTTATCCTGTTTAAATTCAGTGAATATCCACACTGAAAGAATTAGGATAGCACCAATGATGTTCGCTGGGTCAATCTGGGAAACTAAATGAAGTTTTACACCAAATAACCCAAACAAAGCAATCAGTGCAGTAATAATTGCACTAAAAATCTTTCTCATTGCTTTTCTCCTTTTATTCCAGTAAATTTTATAAGCACATTTTTTGTGCTAAAAATTTTTTCAAAAGTTTTCTGCCCACATTTAGGACAGATGATACTATTCTCCAATGGTTTATCAGAGCGTTTATCACGCTCTTCATAACCACAATTTTTACACTTGAAATCATAAATCATTTTTCCCTTCTCTCCTATCATAAAAATTTTGTTCCACAGGAACAATAATATCAAGAGCATAATCTACACAGGATTTAAAATTACCAACATAGACAGACAGATTTTCTTTCCCATCAACCCCACCCTTTAGCTTAACTATATATCTTCCCTTTTCAATAGGTAAAATAGCCACTGATTTAATGTTAAATTTCATTATTTTCTTTTTCATTGTTTTCAATAATAAAAATTTTTAAGTCCCTCTTCTTTTTTCCAGAAGAGATTATATCCAATTAATTTTTCAATATCTTCTTCAGTATAATTTTCCAGAATAAATTCAACATATTTTCCTTCATTTGAAACCCACTCGGTTCTTCTAATAGCATTTTTAAATTTTTCTCTAAATCCTTCCTCATTATAATAAGGAACTAAAACTCTTACAATAATTACTGGCATAGTCATTTTACTCTAAAATCCTTTGTCTTTAATTTAAAAATTACTCTATTTCCATTTCTGTCATAAAATGGGCTTCTGGCTACGACTCCTTCTGCTGGCACATCTGTTTTATTACTATCTTCTTTGGCAACAGCAGAAGTAAAACCATATTTAACCGTTAACATAATTTCCCCTAAAGTTGCTTCTCCAAGAAAAGGAACTGTATTTATCTCTAACTTTTGAGCAAACTTTTCTACATCTTCCCAATCAAGCCAGACTATTCTGTTATGGTAAAAAATGGCAACATCAAAAAGTCTGAAAGAAACATCATTTCTATAAAGCTCACCAGCTTTCTGAATTCCTTTTCCATATCCTTCACCAAATAAAATTATTGGATATTTTTCATCCGATACCCATAATTGCTGCATTTTTTCTTTAGTAAAAGTTTTTGTCAAATAATTAACAAGCGGTTGGGGAATTTGAGAATTTTCTTTCCTTCCATAAAAATTTACTTCTCCATTTTCAGTCAACTCAACTCTAATATTTGTCCCATCTATTTTCTCTGTTACCTGCCAATATTTTACTACTGGAAATAATGGATTTTTATAATTTCCTTCAATAACTACTCCTCTTGCATCTCTATTATAAAGAGTTTCTATCTTGGGATAAGTAAGAGTCATCTTTATCCTCCATTATAATTATTATACTACTTTTTATTGTCTTTGTCAAGTCCCTTTTTGTCTTGCCACTTTTTTCTTGAATTTTCTGCCTATCAAATTATACATTTTTGTTCTCCATCATAGATTATATTATTTTTTATCAGTAACTGATGATAGAAATAGTTCCTTTTCTGCCTTTCTTCTGTTTATCAAACCTTCAACAGGTTTCCCATTAACATATATCCATCTATCAAATTCTTGTGCAACTTCTTCTAATGGCTTACCTTCATTTAGCTTCTTTAAAAAAGTAGAATAACTAAAACTAAATAACCCAATATTATAGATAAAACTTAAAATAGCCGCCCATTGATTTTCATTAAGTTCTCTTTCCACCAAAGGTTCTGCTTTATAAAAGAGATAAATAATATCTTTTCTCAATAAATTTTCTGCTTCTTCTTTGGTTATGGTTTTAAATTTTTCTCCAAGTTTTAAAGCGTGTCCATAACCAATGGTTGGAATACCACCAATATCAGCATAGACTTTATCTCTAAATCCTTCAACTGTCTTTAAAAATTCTACTGCCATATCAATAATTAATTTCTTATCCATTGCTTACCTCCATATTATCATTATAGCATATCGAAAAGAATATGTCAAGTATTATTTTATAAACTATTAATTCTCTTTTTTGACCACTAATAGTTTAAATTATTTTAATATAGTATATAACATATTTTTATAACATCTATTATAACATAGATTATAATATTATTTTTGATGCTAATACTTATTTTTACCTATCTATCTATACCCCCTTTATCCCCCCTTTCCTTCCTTCCCTATACAAAAATTATAATCCATATGTCGACATAGTTTCCGTCCGTCTGGCGGCTCGATGAAGGTCAACGGGTGATGTCTACCATTTGGCTTGAGATAAATCTGAGTATTTTTATAGGATTAATAGGATAAAAAAATAAAAGCTTTAGATAGTAAAAACTAATCCCGATTTAATTACTCGGATTTAAATCTTATTAATTTAATCGGATTAATAGCATTAAATAAATTGATAGCAATCCTTACTAATTTACTCGGATTAATTTATTAGTGAGAATAATTATCAATTGATAATGATTATCAATAATAAAATTATAATTTAATTATTATTAAAAGAATAAAAGAATAATTATATAATAATAATTGAATAAGTAAGATTAAATAAAGGTTCTATGTAATCAATAATAATATAGTCTATGTAATCAAGTAATCAAGTAATCAAGATAATATATTAATAATAATTATAATTATATAGCGGTCCTATTTAATAATTATATTAATTATATAAAACTAATAGGATTTAATTTATATAAAAAAAAATAAGCTATGGATTTTTTAATCCATAGCTTATTTTTCAGGACTTGAAGATTAATTAAAATTCATCATCAGAATATATCGCATTGAAAATCTCCCGTTCCGCCGTAAAATTTTCAATTTCATCTTCAATTAGGTCTTCAATGCTAACAAACGTAATCAATTCATCATCTTCAAGTTCTGGATTGAGTTTTTCTTTTTTGTTTTTCATTTTTTCCTTTCCTTTCATTTTAAATTTTTAAATTTTGTAATAAGTTTTTTTCTTTCTGTTTCGGTTAATAAAATACTAACTTCAAGCTCGGTCAACGGTCTTAATAAATCATTATTAGTATAAAATAAATCACCGCCGATATAAACTCGGTGATAAATAGTATTAAATCCAGATAAAGTTTTAGGTTCTAAAACTTTAATAGCTTTTTTTACTTTCTCTAATTCAATGCAATAATTTTTCATTTTAAAATCCTAATACATCTAAATAAAGATAAGCCGATAAAATTGCTAATATAAACAAAATGATAATTGTAATTAAGCTTACTTTTCTTTTTTCATTTTTCATTTCCTTATCTCCGATAATAAAAATATACGCCAAGCTACTTTAAATGTCAAGTATTTTTTTAATTTTTTTATGCTTGTATCTTATTTATTATCAATAATTTATAAAAAAAGTTTAAAATTTTTATTTTTTAAAAATAAAAAATAGCTAAATCCGAGTAATCCGATAGGATTTATAAGAATTATCCAAAAATAGAATTTATAAACTTTAAAAATTTTAGATAAATCTTATTAATCCGATAAGTTTAATAGGATTTAAATTTAAATAAAAAATTAACCGTTGTTAATTTAAACGGTTAAGTTAACAACGGTTAATAGTAAAAATTAAAATGAAAAAGAAAACTTAATCATTTTTGTTAGTTGCCGTCCAAGATTGAATAGCATTACTCTTTATCATCTGATACCAGACATTTTTTCTCAGTCTTAAAACTTTGTGTTCTCGCCGAGTATGCTTAACTTGCCCTTTACAAAAAATTACATTGTCTTTTAATACAATTATTTTATTTGGCTGATGATGGCTATTAGCCGTAAAGTATTGCCACTCAAAAGACGCCATCTGTTCAACGCTATAATCTTTTAGTGATTTTAGCTTTGTTCCTATTAAAAGCTTATCTCGATATTTTTCATTAATTAGTTTTTTTAGTGTCTTTGAGTCCCCTATAGGTAAAAAGAAAAATTCGCCTTGCCGTAAAACGCCGTTTCTTTCTTCAATTGAAATAGGATTTAACATATTTAAAGCTTCGCTAACATTATTTGCCCTATTTGGTAATTTACAAAGAAAATCTTTGGAGTAAGTTTTTAATCCACTATCCGTGCCGTATAGGAAATATAAATTGCCATCTATCCCTTGATTAGCCGTAAATAAGATAAAGTAATCTTTGATAAATCCCAAATCATCATAAAATCGTAAAATGTCTAAAATTTTTATGTTTTCAGGATAAACTTGTGCTTGATATAGCAACGGGAAATTCATTTCAATGTAATCTTTTCTTAAAGAATATATATCTGATTTTAAAATGCCGTGATGGACTGCCGTTGTTTGACTATAGCGATTATTATTGACAATAAAAAATTCATCTTTTCTAATCGCTATCGCCGTTGAATAGCTATACAGAATTGAATACTCACCATTATCTTGGTAGACTCGATAAGAAAGATTATTTGTTTTTTTATAATCTTTCTTATAGCTTCCCCTTACAAATTCAAAGATTAAATCTTTGTTAGTCACTTTTTTCTCCTTTCATTTTAATTTTTTCTTTCATTGTCAGAGTAATTATAGCATAAATCATTTTAGTTGTCAAGCTTTGACAAAAAATTTTTTCTATGGTATAATTAGCTAAAATGAAAAATCAAAGTAAAAAGAAAAAGCTTGACAAAAAAGATTTTTTATGCTATAATTGCCTTGAAAATGAAAAAGAAAAGTGAAAATGAAAATGAAAAGGAAAATAAAAAATTAAACTTTTAAATGAAAGGAGAAAATGAAAATGAAAGAAAAAGAAAAAAATTTTATTGAGCGTTTTAGCAATTCAGGCTTAACGGTTAGAGTATTAGTTGGAGAAAAAGGCAATAATGTTCTACATATCAAAGGTAATCGGATAATAGCTCCGTTAAGTGTGGATTTTGAAGTCTATAAGATTATCGAGCCTTACTTATCCGAAGAAAAACCGTTAAGCCAAGATGAATTATTTAAACGGTTAAATAAGATTGAAGAAATGTTTGATTTAACCGTGTTGTAAAAAGCATAAAATAGCAGATAAGCTCTGCTATTTTATAAAAATTAAATAAAAGGAGCTTAAAAAATGAAAGAAAAGAAGTTTACTTTACTCGGTGAAACGGTGGTTAGTTTTTGGGGCGGTGGAAGAGGAGCAGCAATCCTTGAGATTGAAACTGATGAAAAAGGATTAAAGGAAATAAAGGAAAATCCTCTACAGGATTATACAAGTTATGGACTTGAAAGTGTGGATTATGCTCGATTTGATGTTTATCTCACTGAAATTGAAACAAAAAAAGATGTTGTTATTAAAAAAGAATACCTCAGTCCTATTGATGAAATTGAAGCTGGTGAATTAACTCCTCAAGTTGAAAAAGTGATTGAAAAACTTTATGAAGATGAACCTGCTCCGATTAGAGTTTTTTATTAGAAAGAAGGGGGGAAATCCCCCCTTCTGCTTATTTTAATTAAAGGAGAAATGAAAATGAAAACCTCAAACAAAAATGTGCCAAGAGACGCTAAAGTTATCTTAGAAAAAGTCTTTATGTCTGGAGAAATAATAGAAACTATTTATGAAAAAGATGGTAAACTATATCTTGTCGGGGACTGGTCTTGGGCAAAGCCTGAAGAGGTTTCAAAAGAATATGTTGAAAAATATCTCGGAAGAAAACTTGACAATGATTAAAAGTTATGCTATAATATTAGTGAAAATTAAGCTTGGAGGATAAAAATGAAATATGATATTTTGTTTGATTTAGAAATTGAAGGGGAAGAAAAAAACTATAAGAAATATTTACCAGACAAAAAATTTAAGCTAACAGAAACTGAAAATGAAGTTGAAGAAATTGAAGAGGATTTTAGCCGTAGAGAAGTAAAATTTATAGGAACTCTTAATGAAAAAGAAGCAAAAGAATTTATAGAAGATTATTCAGGATATACAAAGGTTGAGCCTTGTTTAGCTGAAGTAATCGGTATGCCAAGCTATTTTCCAGCAGTAAGCCCGTCTATAGTTATTTATGATGAAATGCCTTATCCACCTCTGGCAAGTCGCTATATTTTTATTACTCCAGTTCCTGAAAATGAAGAAGAGTTTGATACTTTGAAGGCTCTTTCTGAAAAAGATGGCAATGGAAAAACTTTGATTAATTATATAACTAATAAATTGCTTGAAGATTAAAATGAAAGGAGATTAAAATGTTAGTAGTAATTAACAAATGTTATGGTGGCTTTGACCTTTCTGATAAAGCTGTTAGAAAATTAGCTTTAAGGAAAGGCTGGAAGCTAAAAAAGGATGGTTGGGGAGATTGGCTAATGGTTTTTCCTGATGGAAGCGAGTCTTGGTGGTCGCCTATAATGATAGATAGAAGAGACTCTGACTTGATAGAAGTGGTGCGTGAACTTGGGGATGAAGCAAATGGTGGAGATAGTGAATTAGAAATAGTTGAAATTCCAGATGGTATTGAGTGGAGAATAGAAGATAATGATGGAGCAGAAAAGATAGTAAAAAAAGGAGATTAAAATGAAACGGTTTGATTTTGAAACATTAAAGCAGTTTATTGTGGATTTTGAAAAAGCTAAAAAAGATGTAAAGAAGTTAAGAAAATTATATGAAGCATATTGTGAACGAGATTTAACTAAAAAAGAGCAAAAGCATAAAGAAAATCTTGAAACTTCATTATCTGAATTTGCTGTTTTATATGGATTAGGTATTAAATTTAATCAAGACCCGAGAGGAACTATTGCTGTATTAACTCCGAATAAAAAGTATGATTATTATTATGGAATATCATTAGAATAATAATAATAATATATTATTAATATTATTTAATAGGAGACTAAAATGAAAAATAATAAAGAAAGCTACATTAGATTTTCTTATGCAAACAAAACTTGGATGTGGTCAGTAATTGGAAGTAAAGATGATTGGTATTTTGCTATACCTGCTTGTAGCTCTGAAGAAGACCAAAGTTTAGTGCTATCAGTTGATGCTATTGATGGAATTGATGATGAGTTTTTATTTATAGCAGAGGAAAAAATACCATATATTTTTATAAAAGGAAAGTAAAAATGAAAAGAAAAAGTCATTTAATCAGATGTCCATATTGCCAAGCAATAAATATTATTACAAAGAAGAACAGGTTTTGCTTAAAATGTGGAGAAGATTTATCCTTATTAATTGGCTTGGAAGAAAGGAAAAGAGACGTAAAAAGAAGACTTAAAAGCCTTGACAAGGGTCAGGAAAAATAATATAATATTTATTAGGATATAAAAAAGAGAATAAAAATGATGAAAGTAATCCTTGACTTACTTGAGTATTTTGCGGTAATAGCTGCAGGCTGTTTAGTAATTTTACTTGTTGCTTTTTTACTTGAATTTATTTTAAACTTCTTTTTTAAGAAGGAGTAAAAATGGTTGATAAAGAAACATTTGTATTAGCTCTTTTTCTTGTTTTTTTAATTGGTTTTATGATTGGTTGGCTTGCTTCAAAAATTCAAGATGTTGATAAAGAACTCGAAAATGAAAAATTAAAACGAGAAGTTAATATGTTAAAAAAGCAATTAAAATTTTTTAAAAGGGGAGAATAAAAATGCTGGAGAAAGTATTTCTTTTGTTTGGGATAAGGGGAAGTGTAGAAGATATGTTAAGCACAGTTGGGTTCTTTTTCTTAATTGGATTTTTTACTGGTATTTGGGTAATGAAAAAAATAGAAATAGGAAAAAATCAAAGGAGAAGCTAAAATGATTGAGAATCATTTGGCTTATAATGTAAGGGATATCGAGTTTGATTGTCCTGAAGATTGTCCAAGATTAAAAGAGCTTGAAGAAAAATATGAAGAAATGCTTGCTAATTGGGAAGCAGATAAAGAAAGCTGGAAGGAAAATTATCCTGATGAAGAGCTACCAGATGACCTTAAAGAACCGCCAGAATTTCCAGAGTGCTGGGGATGTGAATATGAATTACTGAAGAAAGAAGAAGAGCAATTTGAAAAAGCGAGGTTTTTTGGCAATGATTGAAGAAGCAGTAAGGTTCATTGCAGCAATGGCTGGGTGTCCACGATGTGGAGGCAAGAGTTTAAACATTAAACAAATGCTTTATATACCAAATTTGATGACATCAAAGCTTACGATTAAGTGTAAACGGTGCAGCAATAATTATAAATTAGCATTTAAAGATGAGGTTCTTTGGAATATAAGTTTTGATATAAAAAGGAGGATAAAATGAAAAAAATTTTTGTTTGTCTTTTGCTTATTTTTATTTTAGCTGGATGTTATTATAAAGCACCAGCAACTTTACCAAAGGAACAACAAAATGAATTAAAAAGTTTTGTTGAAAAATACGAAATGCTGATGACTTATACTATTGTTCCAAAGGAAATTGTAATGCTAACTTACAATAAAAATAAAGAAATGGACGAATATAACTACTTTAGAAAATTACCTGCTGAACTTCAATTAAAATATATGGAACTTTATTGGGAAATGCGAAGTGAGGTTCTAAAAAAAGAATATGAAGAAAGGGTTGCAATTGCAAATAAATTATTTAAACAAGAAAGAACAAATGACGCATATAAAACAGATAGAGGCTGGATATTAGTAATTTGTGGTTTTCCTGATTATGTAGATACTTATAAAACTGATAGTAGTGGTGATACAATGTTTACTTTTGAAGATGATTTATTATGGGAAGACCCTACTGTTTCTGTTTTTCAAATCTGGAAATATTGGTATTCTCCAACAGCTTTTCTTAATCATTTAATTGTTTTTAGATTTGACTATAACTTTGCTCAAAAAATTTGGAGAATTAATGAACAATATTTAGAGACAGAACAAATTAGATTTATTTATCATCAGGCTGAACATTTTGCTCCATTAGAGTGGGACGGTTGGGAACAAGTCCTTACCAAATATAAAGAAGGACTTGACAAATGATAGGCTTTTATGATATAATATTGTTATCGTTTGAAAGGAGAAAAAGATGATAAATAAATATTATGAAAGCTTGGAAGAAATGGCTTTTGACTATGCTTCTTCAGAATTGGAAGAAAATGGAAAAGAAATTACTGTTTATGAAGTTATGGATAATGTTAAAAGTAAGGTTATTGAAAGAATTAAAGGAGATGTAGATTTTGAATTAAATGATAATGATATTGCAGAGATTAGCACTGGCGTTGAAGAAGCCATTGCTGATTATTTATTTTCATAAAAGGAGAATAAAATGGCAAAAACTTTATCTCAAATGTTAGAAGACGCTTTAGAAGTTGCAAAGGGTTTAGAAAATGTATTAGCAGATTATGAAGAATTAATTAGCGACCTTGATGAAAAATTAGACTCACAAAGAGAAGAAATAGAAATATTAAGTAATGAATTAGAACAATTAAAAAATTTTGTAAAGGAGAATAAAAATGCCTAAAAAATCTGCAAAGACTGTAAAAAAATCAGCAAAAAAGACTGGAAAGAAAAGCAATTTAACTTCTATCAGTGTAGTTGCTGTCTGGAAAAATTGGTCAGACAAGCTGAAAAAGAACTATTGGACATTTGTTCTGGAAGATAATTCTCGTTTAGCTTGCTTTGACCCGAAGGTTCTGGAAGAATTAAATCTTGACCCGAAAGAAAAAGTGTCAAGGTTTGATTTTCCGCAAAAAATGTCCGTGCAAATTAAAGGCAATTACATCGTGTCAACAAAAGAAGGACAGCCAATTCAAGAACCAGCGTCTTCCTCAAAACGCTGGACGCCAAAATCTTCTGGAAATGCAAATGCTAACATTGATAGGATGAGTGTGTTGAGGACAGCAGTAATGTTTATGGAACATCAGAAAAATAAAAGTCTTGAGAACTTACAGGAAATAACAGCAATATTTGAAAAATATGTTCAAAGTGGAAAGTGGGAATAAATTATGCTGATAGGAATTAAGTGTCCAAGAACAAAGAAGCTGGCAAACTGCCAGAAGTGCAAATCTCCCTGCCTTCCTGTTCCGCTAATGATGTCTTTGCTTTCAGATAGGGAACTTAAACCAAATGAATATCATTTAACTGAATTAGCTAATCCATTACGCATTGCATATCTCAATAGAAAATATGATTATATGGTAGAGATTGCAGATTTAGAAAATGTATGGATTGGAACAGCAGTTCATTATTACATTGCACAATTTAAACATAAAGATTATATTGCTGACCCTGATACTGCTGGAAAAGTAGAAATAGATAAAGATGTTTTTATAACTCTAACGCCAGATTTATATGATGTTAAAAGAAAAATTATTTATGACTTTAAGGTTGTTAAAACTTACGAAGTTGAGAAAATAAAAAAAGATGGGTTAGACCAGAAGTATATTTATCAGTTAAATGGTTATAGGGAATTTAAATTTCCTGAAGCTAAAAAACTTATTCTTGTATTTATTCTAAAAGATTATACGGTGAGAACCAAATATGAAAAAGAAATAGAAAGTCCCTTTGTAGAAGTGGAAGTGCCAATAGTAGAAACAGTAAAAGAAGAACTAATTAATAGAGCTAAAGCACTCCATAAAGCATTAATAGAAAATAAGCCACCAGAAAAATGTAGTCCTGAAGAAAGCTGGGATGGGAAACGATGTGATTTTTATTGTCCAGTAAATAAATTCTGTAGGGAGTTAAAATGATGGAAGAGTTTAAGTATATAATTGAAGGTAAACAATTAAAGAAATTTTGCCAGCGTTGTCCAAGTAGGTCTTTTCAATGTAGAAGAACCTGCCCTTTATTTATTTTTATTAATTCTATTGAATTGGCTAAATCTAAAAATCTTCCTTTTGGAGTAGCTGTCAAATTGATGACACGAAAGGACGATGACAATGCTGAAACAATTAAAAAAATATCTAAATAAAGGCTGGTCTTTAATTCCAATTGGGATTAATACTAAAAAGCCACTTGTAGATTGGAAAGCATATCAGACCAAACATCCAACTCAAGCAGAGCTTAAAAAATGGTTTGGAGATAAAAGAAATGTTGCCGTTATTACTGGGCAGATTTCTGGTATTACGGTAATAGATTGTGATAGCCAGCAGGCTTTTGATAGAATAAAGTCTATAATTCCGATAGAAAAAGTAGGAATTGTTCAAACTCCAAGAGGTGGCTATCATATTTATTTTGCTTATACTCCAGCATTAAAGACAAATAGCAATCCACAGTTAAAAATTGACATTAGGAATAATGGTGGTTATGTCTTGCTTCCGCCGTCAGAGTTGGCAACCGCTAAATATCAATGGATAAATTTTCCTAAAACATTTGCTCCTGTTCCTGAAGCTTTAATTTCCTTATTAACTACAAATAGCTCTATAATTTTTACTGAAGCTAATCTTCAATTGGGCGGAAGGGATGAAGGATTATTTCATTTAGCTTATACATTAGCAAAGGGTGGTATGAGGTATGAAGAAATATATAATGTTCTTCATCCTTATGCTCAAATGTGCAAGCCACCATTTCCAGAAAAAGAATTAAAAATTAAAATAGAGAGTGCCATTAAACGAATAGGAAGCAGAGAAATAAGCTTGATTGATGAAGTTAGAGAATATGTTAATTCTGCAACTGGGCAATTTTCCTTTAGAAATGTGTGTAATGATTTAAATATTTATACTGTAGCAGATAAGAAAAATGTTTCCAAAATTCTTAATAGCCTTGTAGAAGAAGGGGTATTGGAAAAAAGTGGAAGATGGAACGCTGTCTATAGAAAGAAGGTAAGTGATTTACAAAAAATTGAACTAAATAAAATTGAAATTCCAGAGCCTCTGGATTTAAAATTTCCATTTAAAATTGAAGAATTAGTAGATATATATCCTAAAAATCTTATTGTTATTGCAGGCACGCAGAATATAGGTAAAACTTTATTTATGCTTAATTTTATTAAAAATAATATGAATAAATATACTATTCATTATTTTAATAGTGAAATGTCAGAGGAAGAACTGGCTTTGCGATTAAAGCAATTTAAAGTTAAAAGATGGAAGTTTAATGCTTATTGCCGAACAACCAGATTTGAAGATGTTATTTTTCCTGATGATATTAATATTATAGATTATTTGGAAGTAGCAGATGAATTCTGGAAAATTGGGCAAACTCTATCAAGAATTCACGATAAATTAAATAAAGGCATAGCACTTATTGGTATTCAAAAATCAAGCCAGAGTTTACTGGGAAGAGGGGCAAGCTTTGGTTTAGAAAGACCCCGTTTATATCTTTCAATGGATAGAAATCAACTTATAATTGTAAAAGCTAAAAATTGGCACTCACAAATAAACCCTAATTTTAAAATGCTTAATTTTGAAATTAAGGGAACTGATTTTAAAACTGATGGAGTATGGTATGACTATGTTCCATCAGAAGAAAGAAATAAAAGATAAAGGAGAAAATAATGAAAGTTCCTATAAGAAAACTAAAAAAAGACCAGATAATCTGGCTGGGTGAACATTATTGTAAGCACGGAGTGACTTATCTGGAGCATTATAATTGCTATTTAAGAGAACATCCAGAAATGGATAAAGAGAAGATTGGGTTTCTTGATATAGAAACAACTGGCTTTTATGCTGATTATGATTTTATGCTTTCATACTGTATTCTTGATGACGATACTGATACAATTTATAGTGGACTTATTACACCGTCAGAAATTAAAAAACTAACTTTTGATAAAAGATTGGTAAAAGATTTAGTTAAAGATATGCGACGATTTGACCGTCTAATTGTTTATAATGGAGTAGATTATAGATTTGATATTCCTTTTGCCAGAACCAGAGCTTTAAGATGGGAGTTAGACTTTCCTTCTTACAGGGAAATTTTTGTAAATGATGTCTATGGAACAGTTAAACAAAAACTTCGTTTATCCAGAAAGAAACTGGCAAATGCCTGTGGGCTTTTAGATATTCCTGTTAAAGAACACGCAGGAGACCCTAACATTTGGATGAGAGCTGCAGTTGGAAATAAAGAAGCATTAGATTATATTTTAATTCACAATATTGAAGATGTTCAATCTTTAAAAGAACTTTATCATAAAGTAGAAAAATTTATGTTAATAGGCAAGAGGAGCATTTGACATATGATAGTCATAACCTATTGTTTTTCAAGTATTTACAATTTTTTCCATACAAAAATATTTGACAATTACCATTTTTCTTATTTGACATTTGGCTAATTTTATGATATAATATATTAAAAGGAGAAAAAAGATGCCATATATAACAAAAGAAAAAAGGGCATTTTGGTTTGGTGGATTGGATATAATAATGGATAAACTTGCTGATAATGCTCCTGTCAATGCTGGTGTTATTAATTACTTGATTACAGAATTACTATTGTTTTATATAAAAACTATTGGAGAAGATTATGAAGCTTATAACACCGCAATTGGAATTCTGGAGTGTGTAAAGCAAGAACTTTATAGGAGAGCTGTTGCTCCCTATGAGGATAAAAAAATTCAAGAGAACGGAGATATATACTAATGTGCTTACAAATTTCTTCAACCGACACCAAATATTTTGTATTTAAATATGCTGGCTTTTATTGGGGATGGAAGGAATTTTTGCTTATTGAGGATAGCAAAAATGACGACTATCAATATCAATTATTACCTTCTATGGTGAAGGGTGAAACATATTCTATTCATCAGGTTGCTGATGGGTTATTGATTTCTCCGAAAGGAAATGCTATTCAACCCGTTCAATTTATTTTTAATGTTGTGCCAGAAGCGGCTGCTACTTTTAGAGTTGACGATTTTAAAGTATCTGGGGTAATAGTTAGGATGGAACTTGGATGCCATATTTCAAAAATAGGTGTATCTAAATTGTTTGATTTTGGTGTGCCAGTTGTGGATAGATTTGATTATTTAGAAGATGCACCAGAACTTCCTCGTCGTTTTCATTTTTCTTCTTTTGCTTGCTTTACTGATTTTCATATTCAAATGGTTGGAGATTATGATTTTGTTGTTTCTAAATTTCTTATTCCAACACCAAAATTACTGGATAATTTTATGTCTGATGTTTTCCAGAAGTTCTGGGCAGTTAATGGTCAATTAGCATTACATTATAATAAAGTAGCTTATGAATATTTCTATGATAAAGTAATGAAAGGAGAATAAAATGAATATTAAAGATGCCATTGAAAAAGTTAGAGAAATGACCGAACGAGATATACAGATAATGATTAGTAAAGGACACGATTATTCTGGTGAGCAGGATACATTAGCTAATTTAAAAGATTTTGGCATTGAAGGAATTATTGTTAGAATTGGCGATAAGTATCATCGCTTACGCCGATTTGTTCAAAGTGGATTATTAAAGGTAAAAGATGAAAGTGTAAAAGATACTCTAATGGATATTTGTAATTATACCAGATTGGGAGAATTATTATTAGAAGAAGATAATTCTATTCATCCAGTTATTAAAAAAGAAATTATAGAAATATTAACAAGTATAAGATTAGATGCATATCTAATGGAGATTGCATTTAATAATAAGGAGAATAAGCAATGAGGAAAAGAGTTTATATTGCTGGAGCTATAACCCCAACTTCCAAAGATAAACATCCTGTTTTAGAGTATTGTGCTAATGTTGCTTCTTTTTTAGCAACTGGAACTGCTTTATATAGAAGAGGCTTTGCTCCTTATGTTCCTGCCCTTGATATACTTATAGTTATTTGGGGTTGGGGAAACTTCAAGCCAGAAGATTTCTTTGATACAAGTATGGCTTATTTAGCAGTAGCAGATGCCGTGTTAGTGCTTCCAGAATTTGAAAATTCAGTTGGAACAAGAAGAGAGTTAGAATACGCCAGTAAACACGGCATACCAATCTTTTATGACCTTGAGGATTTATTAAGTTATTTTAGTGGCTGGGAAAACGAAGATGACTAAAGAAAGATATTGCCGCTATTGTGGTAAAAAACTTGACCCTTCACATTATTTCTTTTGCAATGACGACTGTATGGAAAAATTTGCTAACTCTTATGCTTCTCTTGAAGAAATTGATGCAGCTCAAGAAATTATTTCAACTTGGACAGAAGATGCCGACACTTCTATAAAGAAGAATAAGGTTCTTCCTAAATGTGCAATGTGTAAAAATGATTGTAAAATTAAGGTAAGCCAAGAAGATTTGGATACTTTAATTTCTTTTGAGTGTATGAATTTTATTAAAAAGGAGAATTAACTTGGAATTATTTGGATTGACTTCTTCAGAGCTTGATGGGAAAATGGCAATAATTATTGATTACCAGAAAGAAGAAATTTATTTAGTTGTAGAAAAAGAGAATTTAGTATTAACTGGAAAAGAGGCAGCATTTATTTTAGAAAGTCTGGAAAGTGTAATTCAGCATTTAATGAAAAGTTTTCAAATAGTGAAAGAACCAAACTCAAACATCAACTAATGACAAAAAAAGTAATTCAAACTCATCATATTAGTTATGACCCAGAAGAGACCGTAGTTATTACCAAAGGCGAACATTTTATACTTACAAGGATGCAGTGGTTAAAAACTCCATCAAAAGGGTTTATTAAATCGCTAAAGGCTTATATTGCTCTTAATGAAGATAGAGCAATAGAGTTAAAAAAAGACAATGGAAAAAAGAATAAAAGACAAACTCAAAAAAGCAAAGATAGTAGCAATTGATACCGAAACAACTGGTGTATCTTTTGATGATAAACTGGTTGGAGTTTCTGTTGCTATAAGTCCAAATGAAGGATTTTATTTTACAGCAAAAGAAAATCTAAATGAACTCTTTAGTATTCTTAATCCAAAACTAAAAATCTTCCATCATTTCGTTTTTGATTATTTGCAGCTTAAAAAAATAGGAATAGAAGTATCTGGAGAATATGAGGATACAAAAATAATAGCTTATCTTCTTGACCCAGAGCAGAGCAACAGTCTTGGAAGTTTAGGAATAAAGTATAAATGTAAAAATAAAAAACAGGATATAAAAGAACTGCTGGGGAAAGGAAAGAATAAAATTACTTTTGATAAAGTAGATATAAAAAGAGCGGCATCATATTCTATTACTGATGCCAAATTAACTTATGAACTTTATACTATTTTACAAAAAGAAATAAGTAAAAATAAAAAATTATTTCAATGGTATAAGACTATAGAGCTTCCTTTAGCAAAGTTATTGGCTGAAATGATTTTTACTGGAATTAAAATAGATGTAAATAAAATTAAAAAACTTTCGGAAAGAATTGGTAAAGAGTGTGATAAATTAGAAAAAAAGATTTATTATTATGCCAAAGAGCAAATTAATATAAATTCTCCAAAACAATTAAGTATTTTATTGTTTAAAAAATTAGGATTAAAGCCTCTCGCAACAACTAAAACTGGCTCTTTCTCAACAGATATAGAGACTTTAGAAGAATTAAAAGGACAACATCCTATTGTGGATGCTCTTTTGGAATACAGAAAATTATTTAAATTAAAATCAACTTATTTAGATGCTCTCCCTAAAAAGGTAGATAATAAGCATAGACTTCATACCTTCTTCCATCAAACCAATACAGCCTCTGGGCGATTAGCTTCATCTGACCCTAACCTTCAAAATATTCCAAAGAAGGGTGGTTTAGGTAAAGAAATTCGTTCTTACTTTATTGCTAAAGATGGTTATAAATTTGTCATTGCTGATTATTCTCAAATTGAATTAAGAGTAGCGGCTTTCTTATCTGGAGAAAGCAAGATGTATAATGCTTTTAAAAATGGAACAGATATTCACCAACAAACTGCCCAAGAATTTTTTAAAAATTTACCAGATGCCAGAGATAGAGCCAAAACAATTAACTTTGGTATTTTATACGGTATGGGTGTTAAGGCTTTATCCAAGCAACTTAATTGTTCTTTATTTCAAGCAGGGAAAATATTAAAAAAGTATTTTAGGGTTTATCCCAGACTTGGCGATTATAAAAATGAAGTGGTGCAGGAAGGGTTATATAATGGCTATGTCTCTACAATTGGTGGAAGGATTAGATATATTCCACAATTAAAGAGCCTAAATGAAGCAGAAAAAAGCTTTGGTGAACGCATTGCTATGAATACTCCAGTTCAAGGTTCAGCAGCAGATATAATCAAAATAGCAATGCTTCAAGTTGATAAAGAATTAAAAGAGAATAAAATTGATGGGCAAATCCTTTTACAAATTCACGATGAATTGATTATTGAGGTTAATGAAAAAGATATTGAGAAGGCAAAAGAAATTGTCAATAAAGCAATGACTAAATTTTATTTATTTCCAATATCCAAAAAATTAGAAGATATAATTGAGATAAATTTATTTGTAAATAAAGCTTGGGATAAAAAATAATTACCAACCTTTAAGGGCTTCTCTGGCTTTTCTTTTTAACAACGACCTCTTACTAAAGATTTTATCATACTTCCCACTATTAAGCATAGCGTGATAGACCTGCTGTGCTTTTTTCTCTCCATACTCCTTTACTAAATTAGCATATAATTTTTTCTCTTTTACACTGTAAGGCATAGTTCACCTCTTGGTAATAATTTGAACTATTACAGCAGCTAAAATGGAAACAATTCCCCCAAGAATTATCTTTAATATTACCCAAATATGGGCAAGCTCATTGTCAAGAATATCCTTAACTAAATACTCTAAAATAGTTAATCGTTCTTCAGTAGTTTTGTTCAAACAAGGATTATCACCCAACTCTCTTAAAACTTTATCAGATTTTTTCATTAGTAGCCTCCACCAAGACCAAGCAATTCTTGCAATAAGCTTCTGGTCTCTTCATCTGCGTTTGCATCTTCTATTTTAACACCAAGAAAAGCCTGCCACCAGCTCATACCTTTGTTTGCTCTTCTTATCATTTTTTCAGCTTGGGCAGCTCCCGTAATTCCTGCTAATTTAGCAAAAGCTGAATAATCTTCAAGCCTTAATTCAGAAAGTCTTCTTGTTCCTAAAAGTCTGTTAGTGGCTGTTCCAACATCTACCAGAGTTTGAACTGCAGCAGGTAGAGGAAGTTTATAAGGAGTTCCATATTTAAGTGTTGCACCAAATACAGGAACTTGCTCACCTAATTCTCTTACAGCACTTAAAGAAGATAAAAGGATGTCTTGTGTCTGGGCATACTTACGACGGAACTCTCTAATTGGTGTTGGAAATGGCGAACGCATACGCATAATATCTTCATAAAAATAATTCCAAGCCATTGTCCAGAATAAAAATCTTCCTGCTTGCACAAAATCATCAAATGTAATTGGCTCATTTCTTTTTATTCTCATAATTGGTGCAAATAACATTTGTTTCATTATTTGCCACTCGTTAATAGTAAAGGTTTGAAAAACAGTTAAAAAGCGTCCTTCAGCTATTCGTTGTATCTTGGAAATATCTTCAGGATTAGCTGAAGCCTGTGTTCTTACAACAACATCATCAGCATAATTTATGAGCTTCTTTCCTTCATATCCCAATCGTTGTCCTTTTAAATAAGCAGCATACCAAGTTAATTCGGAGGTAAATAAGTCCAGCATTTTTAATGGATAAATACCAGCTTGAGTTATTTTAGTTTGCCACAAAATAAATTTTTTCCAAAATTCTCCAATGCTTTTTCCTTGATTTTTAGCAAAGTCTTCTTTTAACCACTCAAACATTACATCCATTGACCTTGCAGGAATATGCTCACTATTTTCTCTAATAAACTTTAACACTTCTTTTGCTCGGCTTGGAGACCTGCCCATATCCATTAAAGCACGCAAAAAATCTTTTGAAGTGAGGTCTCTCATTGCGTTTCTTAAAGCTGCTGGCTGAATTGCTGCACTTCTGGCATTAAAGGTTAAAATAGAGGATGAAACTGATTTCATAATATAAGACATTACTTTTGCAATTTTTGGCTTATTTTCTATATACCTCAATAAAGAAGGAACTTCACCAACACTTACATAGTTTATCCATTGTTTAAGTTCTTTGCTTATAGTTGGTAAGTTTTCTTGCATATTCCAAGCAAAAAGATTATCTCCAACAGTAAAGCGTATGGGACTTAAAAATAATTGACCTTCTGCTTTAAGAGGAGCTGTTCCAATCCATCTACCGTGCTTATTCATATAAAGTTTATAAGTATTAACAAAATCTAACTTAAGTGGTTGTTTATTTGGCACTCTTTCAATATTAAATGGGTCAAAAACACTTCTTAAAAAATTGCTTACTTTAAGTGGGTCTTTTTGTGAAAAGATTTCAGTATATTCTGGATTTTCTACATATTCCCTAATAGCAGGAAAATAAAATGGATTATCTTTTGAAAGTGGTTCAATACCTAATATTGTTCTGGCTTCATTTGTTTTATCAAACCAAAATCCAGATAATTCTTTTTGAACATAATCATAAAGTTTTTTAGCATTTTCAGAAAGCTCTGGGGGTTTTGTAATGCCATAAAGTTCCTGTAAAGTTGGTCTTATATCTTCCTGTTGCCAATACGCAAGTAGTGCTAAATTATGGCTGTCTTCTTTAGTAATATTTAATTCCTTACAGAGTTTATTAAACTCATTTATTTTAGGTTGAACAACTTTAGCTATAAAATCTGATGCCTGTCGTCCTTTGTAATAAAGTCGTTTAAGTGGTTCAGGAAGATATTGTTCAAAGAAATGAATAGATGGTGTTAAAGCTGTTGTCCAAACTTTTATATCTTTAGCTTTCATTAATTTCTTTAGCTCACCAACAGTAAGAGTTGTTGCTTTACCTTCAGCAAGATTGCCTTGAACAGCTATAGTAGCATTATCAGGTAGATTATCCAAAATGGTTTCAATAGGTGTATCAGGTTCAGCTTGAAGACCCGTAATAATTATTTCTCCCTTTCCATTAATAAAACTTTGAATACCATTAGGATACTCTTCTAATAGCTTTAAGTTTAAAGATTTTGCAACATCTTCAGGTGTAATAACAAGACCCATATCTTTTAGAAATTGCTCCATAAAAGATGTGTCATCAAAATTATATGCATTAGTAAAAGTCCTTACAAATTCTTTTAAATCCCCTGCTTTTATATCAGAGAGAAGTTTTCTCTGGGCTATTGCAATATCGGTTAAATCTTTTCCACAATTACTACACTTTACCTGTGGATTATCATCAATAGTAATCTTACCACAATCAGGGCAACGAAAAATATGCCCATCCAGCATAATTCGTAACTGTTGCTCTATTGGAAAAGAATTAAGAATTTCTCTTACTTCATCTGTTGAACTTAAGGGTTTTTCTTCTTTCAATGCAGGAACTTTACTAATTATGTCCTGTGTTCTATAAGGAATTCCCTTTGTATAATCAGCAGGTTTAAAAGAGGCAGTTACTCTTGTTGCTCTTATAGGAGTATATAATTGAATTCCTTTTTCAGGAATATATACCCCGACTTTACCATAATTAAATACAATTTCTTGGGGTGTTGGTAATGGAGATTTTCCATCCCAGATATATAAATCATTTTTATTTAACTTAACTTCATATAAAGAGTGACCATAATGTTGTTCCATATCAACAGTAGTATCTGGAGTATGAATAGTAATAAAAGGCAATTGCCCTTTATTAAGCATTTTTTTAGGATTTCCTTCTTTAAATATTGAATATCCCTCTTTTCCAACAGCTAATGGAGAAATCCAAGCATAAGGAGTATTAACTTTATCAGAAAAATAATATCCTGTTATATCGGGTTCTTCAGGAGAATAAACCCTATCTTGAACTTTTCCAAGCGGAACATCACTTGTTCCATTAACTTTAATTTCTACTAAATCTTTAAGATAAAAAATAGCTTCCTGTTTAGCCCTTCTACCATAATCTAAAGCCTTTGCTTTATCTTTTACTACAACCACAACATCTAAATAGTTAGATGTATCTACTTTTCTCCAAGTTCCAACATTATAAAATGGATTAGAGAAAAGGTCAGCATTTCTATTTACAAAATCAATAATATCTTCTTTAGTAATTGGTCTATCTTTAATAACTAAACTGCGTTCAGGGAAAATAGAAACAGCATAAGCATCTTCTCCAGCTCTATCCCCTTTATATAAGCTAAAAGTTGCACCATTATATTTATTATGAGCTTCAGCAATTTTTGGAGCTAATCTTGCAACCCTCATTTTAAAATCTGTCAATAAAGGAACAAAATCAGATTTAGGGCTTCCCATTTCATTGCTAAATCTTTCTTCTGTCCAATATAATTCTTTTTCTTTCGGAGTATCACCAATATATTGCCCAACTTTAGTCGTCTTGATATAACGCTCAAAATTAGTTTGATTATCTATAAACGGTTCAGGATACTTTTCAATTATAATTCCTTCATCTGTTTTAATTAAACGACCACTCTTTACCCCTTTTCTAATCCAAGCCAAAGTTCCAACTTTAGGGTCTTTAATTCTTCCATCAGCATCTTTTTCTGGATATGGAACTGTCTCTGGAGCTTCATAATGGTTTATTAATAAAATACTTTCATCAAGTCTTTTTTCTAACTGGTCATAGAAAAATCCTTCTGGCATAGTTTTAGGTTGCTCTGCTTTCTCTTGTCGCCATCTATTTATATCTCCATAAGCAGCATTTATAACTCTTTTTATAGCCTGTAATTCTGTTAAAGGAATTTTCTGTCCTTCTTTAGCACTATCTACAAAACTCTTCAATGCTTCTAATCTGGCTAAAGGATTTTTGGCTTTCCTTACCTTATCCATAGTTTCTTGCCACTCTGGAGAAGGCATTGGATTTTTATTAATATCATCTATTACATTTTTAACCCATTGTCGTAATGGGTCTTCTGATTTTCCTTCTGATTCTTCTATTCTTCTAATCTCTTCATCAAGTTGAGATTTTAAAGAATTGGCTAATACTGCCTGTGGAACAAATTTAGTATTATATCCAAAGAAAGCGGCTATACCAGCAGAATAAACAACATCTACTAAATCTCTTCCTTCAGTTCCATTTGATAATATATCAGCAGCAGCAGCCGCACCAGCTTTAGCAACATTAAAAAGAAGCGGGGTTTTTAAAGGAGTAATAAAACTCAAAGTTCTTGCTTCAGGTTTAGCAAAGAGAAATGTAGCAAGCTCTGGACTTAATAATCCAATCAGATTATATATAGTAGCAACTTCAGCACCGTGAGCAAAGTTTTTAAGACGATTAGACAAATCTTCTGGTAACTCTTTTCCAACTGGTGTTTGTAAAGCAAAAGTAGTTCCTAAAGCTAAACCATCAGCAAAAGTTTTTTTACCCAAAGCAGCAGCGGCGGCAGCAGCTCTATTGAAAAATTTTCCCTGACCATAGATAGATTTAAGAGTGGTTTCAGGAAGAATAGCATCTGAAACCGCAGACATCCCTTTGGCAAGAAGTTTAAAGAAAGGAGAAGCAACAGTCCCAGCAATTCCTGCTATACCAGCCGCATATTTTTCTGCCGTTGTTTCTGGTGCATAAGTAAACAAATCTTTATGTGTAGCCCTTCCATAAAGTTCGGCTGCTAATCTTGGCACATAAAGAGTAAGAGCATCAAAGGATGCTGTTCCTGTAGCACTCAATAAACCAGATGCGGGGTCATAACCAATTTGTCCTTCTGGAGTTACCTGCCTTTCCACTGGTGAAGGACGATTATAATCAAATAACGAGCGAGATAAAAGGTCTTCATTACTTTTACCCCCAATATATTTTCCTGTTGGCATAGGAAGACCAAAATATTTTTTTGTTTCATATCTTCTTTCTGGTGGAAGTAATCCTGTCAATTGAGTATATCTGGCATTGGAAAGAGCTTTTTGAAATTCTGTTCTTTCTGGCTCAAATGTAGTTGGTGCTTCTTGTTGCTGCTGTGAAGGTTGAATACCATAAAGCTCTTTATCCATAAATTCATCAACGCTTCTTAATAAATCTTCTTTATTAGAGGGTTGAGCAATAGCAGACTGCTGTGTTGGAGCAGCCTGTGGCATAGGGGCAGGAGTAGTAGGTGCAACAGTAGGTGTAGGAGTAGTGCTGGTTTTGCTCAATGAGAAGCCAATGTCTTTTTCTAAAAATTTATCAACATCATCAATAAGTTCTTTTTTCTTTTTTTCCTGTTCATTATCAATCATAGCTTTAACCTATTACTTATTCTTCTTTGCTTCGTCCTCTTCTCTTTTTCTTGCGTTCTTTAAAATTTCAGCATATTGTGGGTTTCCTGCTGCAATTTTTTCTTCTAAATATTTCCAATATTTTTCTTTAATCAATTCATTTTTCTGTAAATCAGTTAACTCGTTCCAATTAGGAACAGCTTTAGCAAGAGTTTCAGCTATTCTATTTAATATTACTCTTTCACTTTCAGAATAATAACTTCCTTCTGGTTCTGATTTTCTTCGAGCAGCAGATTTCATTTCAGCTTCAATCCGTTGCTCTGATGGGATAGCACCATACTTGGCATAAAAATTATATAGATTTGATGCAGGCTGTTGTATGCTCAATTGGTCTTTAAGCATATCTCGTTGCTCTTCTGCTGCTTTCAAAGCTGCTACTAATTGATTATAATTATCTTGTGCGTTCTCAATTCTTTTCTTTTGGTCACCCGCACTTCCTGTTCTATTAACTTGAGCAGCGTCTAATGCTCTCTTTGCAGCCATTACCTGTCTTTCTAATGAAGCAACTCTTTTTTCTGCAGCACCAACAGCAGCATTTAATTGTCTTGTTTCTTCTGCAATAGGATTAACAACAGGAGTAGCTTTTTCTCTCGCTGCTTCAGCCTCTTCTTTGAGCTGAATATTAAATTGAGTTTGCCCATATAGACTATACAAAGCTGGAGCTATTTGCTTTAATCTTTCCTCCGCTTGCGGTGGAATATCCTGTCCTAAAGCAGCCTGTCCAATCATAATATGGTATAATCCTAATGCTTCTTTAGCTGTGGGGTCTCCTTCATTAGCTTTCTTTCTGTATTCTTCTTCAATCGAAAGATTAGCTTCCTGCACTTTTCTGGCAGCCTCTGCTCTCTTGTTTGCACCTTCCTCTACCATTTGAGTTCTTTGTAATTCTGCCTGCCTGTTTAATTCCTCTTGCTGTGCTTCTGCAGCTAAACGCTGTTGTAACTGTTGGGCTTGTGCAGCTAACTGCATTTGTATTTGTTTTATTTGTTCATCATTTAGATATTTCCGAAGTAACATATCTGAAACATCTTGTCCACCTTTTTGCAAATAAGCTGCAAATGTTCTTAAATCAATAGCCATTGGAGTTCTCCTTTATCCACCATAAATAGAAGTCAAAGCACCCCAGTATGGAGAATATCTGGCTAACTGTGCCTGTTGCTCACCACTATAATAATTTTGTAGCAAATTCAAAAATGCCATCAGCTTATTAAAATCAAACTGTTGGGGAAATTGCTCTAATCCACCAGCCTGTTGTAAGGCTTCAGTAGCATTTCTCATACCAAATGAAGCCTGTTGTGCCATCTCTGGTAATAACTGATTAATCAAGCCTAAATTTTGTGCATTAATGTTTCCAATAGCTTGCCCTAATGTTGATTGTCCCTGTCTGATTACATCCTGCATAGCTCTATCTGCAATGCCTGACTGCCCAGCTAAAAATCCTCTTGACCCAGCCAATCTTTGAGCTTCTTGAAGCCCTGCATTTGTCTGTCCTAATATATTTGCTCTGACTGTATTTATTTGAGCCTGTGGGTTCTGTAGAGTAGATATTTGCTGTTTAAACAAATCTTCATAAGGGCTTTTAAACCAGTCTTGAGCTAAAAGGCTCTTTTTTAAATTTTCTAATTCTGGGCTATAAAAATTAGTTGCCATTATTTTTCTCCTTATTTATAATACTTCTGTAGAAGAGGGGCATAAGGTAAATACCGTAGTGATGTTGAATTTAACGGAGCATTTTTATTTAATAGAGAGAGTAAAGCATTAAAGTCTATTCCCCAATTAGCCGATTGTGGAAGTTCCTGTTGCAATGCACCAAGTAAAGAAGATTGGAATAAACTTTGAAGATAAGGAAGATTAGAAAAGGTTTCATAATAAGGAGTTGTTGGTTTAACAGCATTTATTAATTTTTTAGCTGCGTGTCCTTTACCTAATGCTCCTAATAATCCAGATAATATACTTGAGCCACCAGAAATTATAGATGCCAAAGTTAATGGATTTAACATTTTTGTGCCTCCAGCAAGATATTTATTATAAAAATCTACCCCATAAGTTGGAGAAGGTAATGGTGTTAAGGGTAAATCACCCATTTCTATCTCCTTATGACATATTCAATGGTGTTTGACTATATAACGGAATACCAGCAACATCTACACCATTTAATTTAACAAAAGCCCTATCATAATAAAGTCTAAAGTTTTTAAAATAACAGGTTTGGTTAATAGCACTTAATTTACCCCAGAGTTGAAATTTAGTGCCACTCGAAAACGCCTGCCTTGTTCCCAGCGTATAAGAAAAAGTCACATAAACTGTATCATTAACAGTATAGTAATCACTTACTTTAGTGCCATTAATAGCAAAGTAAATAGAAGCTGTTTGATTAGTATCAGCAACACGAGCATCTACCTCAAAAGTTAAGTTGCCGTAAGAAGCTTCATTTAAAGTAAACTCTTCCCAATTTTCATATGCTCCCCAGTTTGTGCGACTATATTCTGTGTCTTTAGAATTTCTTAAATTTAAAGAAGATATAATTCCTTGAAGTAATAGTTCATCAGCAGGGACAAGCTTTTTCCAAGCATTATCTTTTCCAAGATATAACTCTCCATTATATAGCAATAATTTGCCATTTGTGGCTGTTTGTGGCAATGAAGTTACAGTTTCAATAACCAAGTTAGAAATAGGATTATTAAATGTCCAGCTACCAGAAATTGTCCAATTTCCAGAAGCTGACCAGTTTCCAGAAATAGTTTCATTTGCATCTTTATAGGCAAGATTAGTTGGTAAATTTGATGCTAAATTTTGTTTAGTAATAAAATTAACAAGATTAATTTTACTCTCTGCAATAGAACCATCTGGAACTATTGGAAAAGTAGCAAACTCAAAGTTTCCTGTAATTTTATTCGTTCCTGTGTAATTTCTATTACTGATAAGAATTTTAGAGACAGCAGCTATATTATCTTCTGAAATACCTACCTGATTGGGATTAAACATATTATAAAGTCTATCCCA
>Ga0078972_1004043_pt1 | contig 41718 bp, 36 predicted proteins | sample YelNatPaOPGAMG01_FD_67568 | JGI IMG/M metagenome (GOLD analysis project Ga0078972, IMG submission 67568) | Hot spring thermophilic microbial communities from Obsidian Pool, Yellowstone National Park, USA - OP-RAMG-01 (SPADES assembly) (version 2) | ecosystem: Environmental > Aquatic > Thermal...
CCATGCAAATTCCGGCGCGCGATTGTGCCAGCTACACTGCGGATTCGGACAGAACGGAAAGGATTGCATCGGTATCTACCTCCAGAGAATGTCGTAAGTCTTCTCATAGAAGTAGACGCAACAATGACGCCTTTTACTTCAACTTTGGCACAAGGTTGGAAGCACTACTGGTTATTTGTTGACAATCCCGCTCGGTAATCCTATTGTCAGAACAGGTGAGGGTAGTATGCACACATTCGAAGATATTCAATCGGCCGCGGCACTGTTGCGGGAGCGGCTGGGAGAGGCGCCGGTCTGTGCGCTTGTGCTGGGCTCGGGGCTGGGCGGTTTTGCGGACGAGCTCGAGCGCCCGATTGCTCTAAACTACGAAGAAATCGCGGGTTTTCCGCTTTCGACGGCGCCTGGGCATGTAGGAAGATTTGTTGCAGGCTATGTCGAGGGGCTGAAAGTGCTCGCGATGCAGGGACGATTCCACTGCTATGAAGGGTGGGACGCTTCGCAGATTGCATTTCCGGTTCGTGTTCTGCGGGCCTATGGGGTGAAGGTGCTTCTGCTGACCAATGCTGCGGGCGGCGTCAACACGGATTTCAGGCCGGGCGATTTCATGTTGATTCGCGATCATATCAATCTGTCGGGGCGCAATCCGCTTGTGGGAGCGAATGACGAGCGAATCGGCCCACGGTTTCCGGATATGAGCAAGGCGTATGATCCGGCGCTCCGGGAGCTTGCGAAGGGTGCTGCGCGCGATCTCGGCATCGGCTTGCATGAGGGCGTGTATGCTTGGTTCCTTGGCCCAAGCTTCGAAACACCAGCGGAAATCCGCATGGCGCGAACGCTCGGTGCAGATGCCGTGGGTATGTCCACGGTGCCCGAGGTGATCGCCGCGGTGCACTGCGGCATGCGGGTACTCGGCATTTCGTGCATTACGAACTTGGCAGCGGGCATCCTCGACCAGCCAATTTCGAGCGACGAGGTGCTGGAGATTTCAGCGAAGAAACGTCCTGAATTTTCGGCGCTTATCAAGGCAATTATTGCGCGTATCGGCGCGGAGGATGCGGCTTTGGCCGGCTTGCCGAGAGGCACAGCATGGCGCTCCTGATTCGTCATGCGCTCGTCGAAGGAGCAGAATCCGACATTCTAATTCAAGGCGAGCGGATCACGCAGGTAGTCCCCGCAGATTCGTTCCGATTCGATGGAAGAGGTGAACTGCAGGTCATCGAAGCTCGCGGGATGGCCGCAATTCCGAGCCTTGTAAACGCGCATACGCATTCAGCGATGACTCTTCTGAGGGGAATTGCAGAAGACATGGATCTCATGCCCTGGCTCAATGAAGCGATCTGGCCGCGGGAAGCACGTCTGACCGCCGAAGATGTCTACTGGGGTACGCGCCTTGCAGCAATCGAGATGATCAGAGCAGGAACGACACTCGCTGCAGATATGTATTTCTTTCCTGAAGCGCAGGCACAGGCAGCTCGCGACTCAGGCATGCGGCTAGTCATTGCTTTTCCGCTCATCGACGGGCTCGATGAGGCACGTGGGCTGGCTCAGCAGAAAGCGTGCGATGAATTTTTTGGGCGCTTGCCGGATTGCGGGCCTGTATCGATATTCGCTCTTGCTGGACATTCGGTCTATGCGACATCAGCGTCGAGCTGGCGATATATCGCTCGATTTGCAAAGGAGCATGGATTATTCATTCACCTCCACCTTGCGGAAACCGAAACCGAAGATCGCGAATGCCGCGCAAGGACCGGCATGTCTCCAACCGCCTACTTGGATTCGCTTGGGGTTTTGGGACCGAATACCTTCGCTGCCCACTGCCTCTGGCTCGATGTGCGCGATTGGGATTTGCTCGCCCAGCGAAACGTAACCGTGGTACACAATCCTGTTTCGAACATGAAGCTGGCATCGGGGCCAGCGTTCGATTACGAGGCGGCGCGACGCCGAGGCGTGAGGGTACTGCTGGGTACCGATGGCGCAGCGTCGAATAACTCGCTCAATTTGTTTTCAGACATGAAAATGGCGGGGCTCCTCCAGAAGCACCATTACAAGGACCCGAAGCGCTGGCCCGTCAGAGAAATTTTGGCCGCGGCAAGCCGCAATGGGCACGTATTTTTCGGCAGCGGCGGCGGGCGCATCGAGGCAGATGCGAGTGCCGATCTTGTGCTCATCGACCTGGCTCGAGCAGAGATGACCCCTTGCCATGACCTTGCTTCGAACCTTGTGTACGCAAATGCCAGCGCCGCAATAGATACTACAATCTGCGCAGGACGCGTGCTCATGCTCCATGGAGTCATCGAAGGCGAAAAAGAAGTCCGCGAGGAAGCAGCCCGCCGTGCGCAGGGGTTGAAATAGGCCATTAGACTTTGAGGATGGTCTGGCTCTTGTGTGAGCCCTTTGCATCTTTAGGATAGACGCGGATCTCAAGTCCCATCCCGATCCCCTCAAGGTAGTCGATGAGCGTGGAGAGCTTCATATCCTTGCGTCGTTCAATCTTGGAGATAGCAGTCTGGCTAAAAGCCTTCATATCGGATTGTCTGATTCCCTTCTGCTCACGGAGCTTGGCTAGCCGGATGGCGAGCATCTCGCGCTCAGCGGCGGCACGGGCTCGGCTGACCTGTTCGGGAGTCATCACAGCTTCCATAGCCTCAATAGCGTTCTTAATGATAGCCATATGGTATCCTTCAGCGCCTGTAGCGCTCGACAATTTCTTCTGCTATTTGAATGAGCCGACTGTAGAAATCCTTCTCGTTCCTGCCCTTTTTGTCTCCTCCTATAAGGAGAATCGCCTGGCGCTCCTCATCAAAGTAATAGAGGACGCGAAGGACCTGTGCGTGCGTTCGCGCCCGGAGCTCCTTTAGGTTCTTGATTCTGCTTCCCTTCAAGGTATCTGCATGAGGACGCCCAAGATGCGGGCCGAATTCCTCGAGAAGAAGGACCTTGGCAAGGAGAGCCTCCTGGGCCTTGCTCGGAAGAGAGCAGAACCATTCGATGTATTCATCCGTGGCAGAAACGGTCCACACAACTGAAATATGCCATAAAGTTCATATGCAGTCAAGTTAATGTACCGAGGAAGCAGCCCGCCGTGCGCAGGGGTTGAAATAGGCCCACCGCCGGGCACCAGCCTCTCAGCACCCGCAGGCGCCCGCCCCTGTGCAGCAATTGAACGAATAGACTGTTCTAATTACAGCTCGCTCACTCCCGGGCGCATCGGCACGAAAGCGACATCGAGCAAAGTTTCAGTGTCGAAATGTGTGCCTCGCCGTGTGATGCGTACGAGCGTCTGTGCGCCCAAAGAACCGACAGGAGCCACAAGCCTGCCGCCATCTGCGAGTTGGCTCACAATCGCATTCGGAATATCAAAGGGCGCCGCGGTTAACATTATTGCTTCAAAGGGCGCTTCCTCTGCCCATCCGAAAAATCCATCCGCCAGCCGCATATGCACATTTTCCACTTTTAGGGCATCAAGCACTTCGCGCGCCCGTTCAAGAAGCGCAGCAATACGTTCAACAGTAAACACTTCTTTCGCCAACAGAGACAGCACTGCAGTCCCGTAGCCCGACCCGGTCCCAATTTCAAGTACCCGTTCACTGCCATTGAGCCTGAGCATTTCTGCCATGAATGCAACGATGTAGGGTTGGGAGATTGTCTGCCCCGAACCAATGGGCAGGGGGAAATCTTCATATGCTTCGGAACTGTATGTAACGGGAACAAAGCGGTGACGCGGCACTTTGCGCATGGCATCGAGCACACGCGTATCCCGAATGCCGCGTGCGGCGATCTGAGTGCGCACCATGAAATTGCGCTCGTCTTTGCGCTCATCGCAGGTGATCATGGCTTTGTAATCAATTATAGCACAAAGAGCCGCCCCACATTCTTAAAAACAAAATTTGTAATTATCGCAGATATGTGGTACTTATTTAAATAGAGATTTTTTGGAGGACTATATGAGATTACAGATAATCATGCAGAAAAAAACTGACCGGAAAATTGCAGCCGAAAATGAAGTGCGTTATGCGCGCATGACTGGAATTTATAATGGGGCTGGATTTGAAGCCTATTTCTCTTATGCAGCCAACATTAATGATCTCGAGACTATTATTAGAGAAAACCAGCCGGATTTGGTTCTCTGCGGTATCGATCATCTTCCTGAAGAAAAAGATGGAATAATTGTTTCGACTAACGTGCATGGATGGTTTGAGTCGCATAACGTTTTATATATAGGTTCCGATCCTGAAGCCATTGAGCGGGCTCTTTCCAAAGCATCTCTCAAGCGAAAATGGGAAGCGGATGGCATCCGGACGGCGCCATTCGTGCATGTCGAAGCAGGAGAAGCCAGCTTGAAAGAAGGCATTCAAAAATTGATGGTCCTCGATGCCTTTCCTTACATCATAAAGCCAGAAAATCTCGGCAATTCCAAGGGAATCGATGAAAACAGCATAGCCTGGAATGTAGATGAGTTATCAAGGATCCTTGCGCGAATGATTTTGCTGTATGGAGGACATATTCTCGTCGAACATTATCTTGGAGCGTATCCCGATGTCAAAGAGATTACCTGCGTCATGATACAAGGGCAGGGCGCCATGCAATGCATGCCGGCATTCCTTGGATTAGCCCAGCCAAAGCGCTTTCATCTTATAACTTCGCATGACAAAGATGGCCATCACACCGTGATGAGCCCACTCGAGCCCGAGCAGATGGAGCATTTCGTTCGCTTTGCCCAGAGCGCTTTCGAATCTGCAGGCGTGCGCGATTATGCGCGAGGCGACTTTTTCTTTGCGGACGGCAAGTTCTGGGCAATCGAAATCAATGGCCAACCGATGATTCCCGATCGCTGGTTCGAGGAGGCGGCTGGTTTTGCCGGAATTTCGGAAGCGCAGTATCTCGTGGGTATTGTTGCAGCGGGGTACAGACGGCTTCGTGCGCAAGGAAAGCTAACAAGTGCTTTCCCCGCAGGAGCGCGGGCACTGCTCGAAGGGACGCGGCTTGCAGAAGACTCGTCTGCAGAGACGCCGTACAAAGGAGGCCTACAGGATGTATAAAGTAAGTCAAAACGATGTAATTGGCCTTATCAAGCCGGCCATTGACGCACACACCCTCGGCATTCTCGCTTTTGCGCAGATTCTGAGGGACTGTGGCATTCGAGTGGAAATCGCCGATGAAAATGTAAGCAAAGAACTCGATTCGCTTGTCGGGCACCCTTCAATAGAAAGGCTGGCTCGCTGGGTGCGGGCAAAAGGCATCGATGTACTCGGATTTTCGTATCGCCTCGATCCGGACAGGGGCGCAGAGCTTTTTGCACAACTTGTCGAGCGTCTAAAAAGCGCCAAAATGCTCGCAAAGGACGGAGGATCGATTAAAGCGCTCTGGTTCGCAGGCCTTCCGCCCGCCTGCGAGAAGGTAAAACAGCGTGTGCCCTTTGTCGATGCGGTTTTTCATGGCGATGAAACATACCAGGAGATCCTCGAAATTCTCGGCCTGCCTGTGCATCTTGTGCCACAGCAGGCAAGCGCGGAACTCGCGTACGACAAAGCCCGTCTTGAATTTGGTACTGAAATTGTCAAGAACCGGGCATATCTCGATGTTGCGCCTGTGGATCGATCTGGTTCTCCCGGCTTTGGCACATGGGGCGAGCGCGTGATCGACCGTGTCCGGTATGGCATTGCGCACAACCTACCTCCACTTATGCGCGCACACGTAGGCCCCTATGCAGAAGATCGCTCGCAAGCTGTTGCGCTTTTTCTCGACTGGACTTCACGTCTTGCGAAAAGCGGGCTTCTCGATGTGCTCTCGATAGGCTCGTCCCAGCTGACTCAAAGCCATTTTGGCGAAGACTGGACTGGGCTTTCCAACGGAGGAGGAGTTCCCATCAACAGTCCTGAAGAGTACCACCGCGTGTGGCAGGCCGCGCGCCCCATGCTCGTGCGCACGTATGCGGGTACCAAACGCGTTCCCGACATGGCCAAGATGCATGAGCAATCCCTCGATATATGCTGGCACGCACTTTCGCTTTGGTGGTTCTCAAAGCTCGACGGGCGAGGAGACAACTCGGTTCTGGAGAACCTGGTGGAGCATTTTGAAGCCCTTCGTCATATCGCTTCGAGCGGAAAGCCGATGGAACCGAATGTGCCGCACCATTTCGCATTCAGAGGCTGTGACGATGTCGGCTATATTGTGTCGGGTTATGTCGCCGCAAAAGTGGCGAAGCTTCAGGGTATCCGAACACTCATTCTTCAGACCATGCTCAATACACCAAAATATACATGGGGCATACAGGATCTGGCGAAAGCCCGAGCCTTGCGCATGCTCGTGCGGGAGATGGAAGGGCCGGATTTTGCGGTTATCCTCCAGCCGCGGGGCGGGCTCGATTATTTCTCGCCGGATATGGAAAAAGCTCGCGCACAGCTTGCTGCGGTGACCATGCTCATGGACGACATCGAGCCAGATGATCCGACAAGTCCTCAGATCATCCATGTGGTGAGTTATTCGGAGGGAGTGCGCCTTGCCGATCCGGATGTCGTGCAGGAATCGGTGCGCATCACGCGGTATGCGCTCTCGGAGTACCGCAGGCTCAAGCGGAAAGGCGATATGCCGGAGTACGGCAAGCATTCTATGGTGGAAGCGCGCACACGCCATCTGTATGAGGAAGCACGCCGCATGATTAAATTCATAGAGGCGACAATTCCCGAGCCTTACAGTCCGCGCGGGCTCTATGCGATGATGAAGGCTGGGGTGTTTCCGCTGCCATGGCTGAGCGCGTGCAGGGATGAATTCGATGCAGCGGTCAGACAGCCTGTGCAATTCATGCATGGGGGTGTGCAAGCCGTGGACAAGGATGGAAAGCCTCTTGCGGTTAGTCAGCGCTTGTTCGGGATTGCGCGAAACCTCGAGCGGGGTCGAGCGGGGGTCTGACCCCTAGGAGGCACATGGTGAAAAAAACTGATTGGAGCGGCATTCTTGAGCATCTTGAGCGCGTCGCTGCCAAAGGCAAGGATATGGTGTGGTGTGTCGCAGGCGCAGGGAATGGCGGGATTTCCATGGCCGGGCACCTTGGCTTGCTGGGATTCCCTGTACATATCTACAACCGCACCGATGAGCACCTCAACGCAATACGCTGGTACAAGGGTATTGAAGTGGAGGGAGCAGTATCTGGCTTCGGGCCTGTCCGGCTTGCGACCTCTCGCATCGGGGAAGCGATCGCAGGCGCTGATGTTATAATGATCGTGACGCCTTCGACTGCGCATTATGGGCTCGGCACCCTTATGGCGCCTTTCTTGCAAGATGGGCAGATAGTCGTGCTGAATCCTGGCCGGACCGGTGGCGCCCTCGAATTCCGCGCAGCCCTCGACCGCGAAGGATGCACAGCAAGAGTCATAATCGTCGAAGCACAGACGTTCATCTATGCCTCGCGCATGATAAGCAGGAATAAAGGGCACATCTTCAGAATCAAAAACGGGGTCCCGGTGAGCGCATTGCCTTCGTTTCTGACTCCTGCCGTGCTGAAAGTGATCGATGTGGCATTTCCACAATTCATAGCCGGAAGCAATGTGCTTGCCACAAGCCTGGAAAATATCGGCGCGGTCTTCCATCCTGCGCTTACCCTGCTGAACGCGGCCTGGATTGAGTCCACGGGCGGCGATTTCGAATACTACCTTCAGGGCATTTCGCCTTCCGTGGCGAGAGTGCTGCAGGCAATTGACGATGAGCGGCTTGCGCTCGCCCGCGCGCTGGGCATCCGGACAGTTTCCGCCCGAGAATGGCTCTATCTTACCTATGATTCAGTGGGTGCGGACCTCTGCAGTGCGATACGCGCGACGACTAGCTATGCGGGCATCAAGGCACCCAAAACGATCAATCATCGCTACATCTGGGAAGATGTGCCAATGAGCCTTGTGCCCATGGCGAGCGTTGCGGCTATGTACGGAGTCGAAACGCCGGCCATCAATCTCATGATCGATCTTGCAAACCTCATGCATGGGGTGGATTATCGAGCAAATGGCAGAACGGTTCATACTTTGGGAATCGAAGGGCTCTCTGTGGAAGAGCTTCATCGGCTCGTCACTGAAGGCTGAAAGTCGAGGAGGAGAAAAATGACGGAATTTGTGAACAATATATGGCGATGGGTGAGCGACCTACCATCGGCTCTCGGGGCTCCACTTATTCTCCTGGTGGGTTGGGCGATCGCAAAAATCTTGAAACTCATTATGCCGAAAATACTTGCGGTACTCAAATTCGATGTGCTTGCCGGCAAGATCGGAGTGAACGAGTTCTTGCGCAAAGGTCACGTGCAATATGCGCCTTCGAAATTGGTCGGGGTTTTTCTGTACTGGGTTGTGATGCTCATCGTGCTGGCGATGGCAGCTTCGGTGCTCGATCAACGCGCGGCCGAGTCCATCTGGTCGTGGCTTTTCGGTGCAATCCCGACAATTCTGGCAGCTGGAATCACGGCTGCGATAGGAGTGCTGATTGTCAATTTTCTTTCGAATTTTGTGCTGACTATCATGAATAATGCAGGGATGGGCTCTGCGACGCTTGTCCAAAAGCTCATCCGCGCGGTTGGATACATCATCGTGGTAGTGATGGTCGTCGACCAGCTTGGCCTCGGGCAGTCGATTGTGAGCATTCTGCTTTTGCTGTTGATTGGGTCGATTGCGCTGGGAATCGCGATTGCGATCGGGCTTGGCTGCAAGGACATGGCGCGGCAGTATGTGGAAAGCCTTATCCGCGCCATCAGGGAGCGCGAACGGGCTTCGCATGGGACCGACCTGGAAGGCTGAGGTTTTCGGAAGGTTGAGCATGGGCAGGAGCTCCGCCCACCTTGACCGCTTTCGTGCAGCCAACACAATTCAGTGCAAAATAAAAAATCATGACGAAGCTCCTGGCTTCAGCTGTACAAGAGGCTTTTGCACTGATTAAAAGGCTTATATGGCTGGCGGCATTCCGTTGTATTTGGCCGCATATTTATCTGCATCAAATTTCCGGTGCAAGCCCGCGGCGTTCATGTATCGGACGGTTCCATATAGAGGGCGTTCGGCCCATGGCCTGTCATGCTTCCCGAAACACCACGCAATACCGGCGTAGCCATTGGGATCTCTTCCATCAAGGGAATATTGATCATTAAGCAGAATAGCCGTTCGCCAGGCTTCCTCGACGTTCCGCGTCCAAGATAAAAGGCGCTTTCCCCAGTACATACGCATATAGCCATGCATATAGCCTGTTTTGACCATCTGGTTCTGGGCGGCATTCCAATACGGATCTTCTGTCTGCGCTGCCTCGAGCTGGTCTATGCTGTACAGCATCGCGCGGGGTGAGCGCTCGTTTTTTTGCAGTGTTTTTCTTGCCCAGTCAGGCAAGGAAGAAGGCTGGTCATAATCTTTTTGGTAATAGCAAAAATTGATAGCCAGCTCTCGACGGACTGTCAGTTCTTCCAAAAACGCCGATGCGCCAGGATGGCTGCATTCATCTGCCTTTTTGATACCCAGATGGCGCAACAACAGCTCTACCATCTGTACGGGCGAAATGAAGCCGAAGTGCAGAGCTGCGCTCATTCGCGAAGTACCATCAATTAAAGGATTATTCTTGTTTTCATGGTAGTGGTCCAAGCCTTCGCGGATGAATCTGTCGTAGCGCGCCAGAGCTGTGCTGTATCCAGGCAGCTCATCGATTTTCTGTTCTTTCATTCGCGTTGGCACGCTTCCTGGATGCGTGAGCAGCAATTCTTCCGGATTTTGAACCAAAAGGGTATGCAGAGCGCCATGGGGTTCCATGGACAAGGAAGTTCGTCGAGGGATGCATTCAGACGCTCTATCGATAAAATCATCTTTGATGCGCTCAAGCTTTCTGCGAAGAGTATAGGCAGACCATTCCTCTTTTGGTGAAGCTGTTTCCACGGGGACCAGGATATTGCTTTCGATCCATACTGCGCGACAGTCCACCTTGGCACTTATTGTGTGTTTCCAGAGCTGTTGATGCCGCAGGTAGCCCACGTCCATCACCAACAGCGCTGCATGCGCGGCTAAGTCCGGAATAATCTGTACTGGGTCGCCTTTGAAGAGCCAAAGCTCGATTCCTTTAGCAGCAAGGCTTGCCTTTGCTTCCATAAGTCCTTGCAATAGAAAGCGATAGTGCAGAATACTCGCGTGTCCATACGAGCTCAGAACACAGAAGGCCGTAATCAGCGGCAACTTGAGACGGTTGGCTTCGTGCGCAGCCCAATCGAGCGCTAGATTCCCTTCTCCCCTGGGCGAAGCCTGCATCCAGTACAATACATACTGTCCTGGGCGCTCGGGTTTCTGATTGCATTCATGGAGACGTTCTTCTCTCATACACCTGCAGTATACCAGCTGTATGCCCTAAGCGCGCCCTGCCAGAACCTTTTTTTCGTAGTCCTTGACATCTTCAATCCATTCCGGGCCTGTCGGGACATTCTGGGTCTCGCAGTAATGACGCCAGACTGCGGCAAAAGGCAGGGAACGCGATTCTTCGATGAGGGCAAGTCTGCTTCCGAAATCGCCGTGCTCTTCTTCGGTTCGCATGGCTTCCACTGGTTCGAGGAGGGCATAGAGAAGAGCTCGCTGAGCGCTCCGGGCACCGATAATCCAGGCGGAAATGCGATTGACCGATGAATCGAAATAATCAAGCGCGAGATGAATTCTGTCCCACACGCGCATGCGGATGATTTCGCGGCAGACATCGGTTACGGCATCGTTCCAGATGACGATATGGTCGGAGTCCCAATGCAGACCACGACTCATATGGATGATGAGGTACGGCACGTAGAGCAGCGTGGCCGAAATTTTGTCTGCCACGTTTTCGTTGGGATGGAAATGCCCCATGTCGTAGCAGATGCCGATGGCTTTTTGGGAAGCATATCCGAAATAGAACTCATGCGAGCCGGGGACATAGGATTCGGAGCCTATGCCGAACAATTTGGATTCGACAGCGTCCAGCACGCGGTCATTGGGGAGCTTCTCGGCATAGATGGCATCGAGAGATTCCTTGAGCCTGAGACGAGGGCCGAGCCTGTCGGCTGGCATGTCTTTCGAGCCGTCGGGAATCCAGAGGTTATTGACGACGACGTCCTTGAGGCTGTCGGCAATAGCCTGGGCAATGCGTCTGCTTGCCTTGCCGTGCTCGATCCAGTATTTGCGGATATTTTCATCGGGATGCGCCAGAGTCCAGCCGCTCGCTGCAAGGGGGTGAGAGAAAAACGTCGGGTTGAAATCGAGGCCGATTTTCTGTTCTTTTGCCCAGGCAACCCATGCATCGAAATGGTGGGGCTGAAGGGCAGATCGCTCGACTTTAGTGCCGCCTGTCTCGGCATACATGGCATGAAGGTTGAAGCGCTTCTGCCCGGGAATATGCGCAAAGGCGAATGCGGCGTCGGCTCTAAGCTCTTCGGCGTTGCGGGCACGGCCGGGATAACTGCCGGTAGCGAGAATTCCCCCGCTCAGGGATGTCGCACCATCGAATCCGATGACATCGTCGCCTTGCCAGCAATGGATGGAGAGAGGAATCGAAGAAAGCGTTTTGATTGCCTGATCGGTATCAACCCCGAGCTCGGCGTAGGTTTCGCGTGCTGCTTTGTATTCTTGCTCAATTCTGGACATAACAATGATCCTCCCTTCTCTCTGCTGGTATATTTCAAGAAGCGGAATTCGAACCCGCTGCAATGGATGCACGGTATTTTTCGACTTCCCAGCTCCGTATGAATTCGATATCTGCTGGTTGCATGGGATGCACGCCTCCAAATGAACGCGCATACCAGGCAATTTTTGCGGCGTCGCCAAACAACTCACAGGCTCGTTTGGCTGCGTTCTCGTCCTGACCTAGTCCGAAAATGCCGAGATTCTGGACAGCGATGATTTTTGGCATTTCCTGGTGGAGGAAACGGAATTCGTCGATTTTGGAAATTATGTGGTTCGAAGATTGTGCCTCGGCGATATTCACAAAGAGAGGCCAGGCGCCGGCATAGACGATGTGGTCGGGAGTAAATGGATTGGTCAGGGGCACGAATGCTTCAGGGCTGGTGAGGAAATGGCCAAGCAGCGAATTTGACGTAAAGAAAAATCGTACGTTAAATTTCGCGGCTGCGCCATTCATGCCAGCCTTTACGGCAGCCAGCTCCGCATCTTGAGGAGAAACCTTCGTTTGTTGCTCCTCTCCAGCAATTCCAGCCTCATGGCCCTGGGCAGGCTCACTTCTCAGACCTTCCGCTGGAATCGGCTGTACCTTCGCCTTCAATGTTTCAATGATATGCGCATACAGCGCCATAATTTCCTCGACCGAATCCGCTGCGACAAACACGCCGTGGTTCTGCAAAAACAATAGTTTGGGTGGGCTCATGCCCAACGATGTTCGATGTTCAAAGACCCTGCGCACAGCATCCGCAAGGATATAGCCGGGCGTAATATAAGGAAGCACGGACGCCTCATTTCCGAAGAGCGTCTCGGCCGTGCTCAGTGCCTGGCGCGAACACAGCATGCCATTGACAAGCGCAGGATGCAGATGGACTACAAATCGATACGGGAATAACGCATGCAAGAGGGTTTCAACGCTCGGTCTGCGCGTCTGTCCCGGAAGGCGTGCCTCAAGCAATTTTTCAAGCACGATTCTTTCCCGAGCTTCAGAATCAGATGGCAGTACCATATCGAATAACGCACGCAGCTTGGAAAGAGAAAGCTGCACAAAGCCATTTTCGTCAATTGTTCCGAGCAGCGCACCCGAAGCCTTGACGGCAATCGCATCTCCTTCTTTCAGAGAGGTATTGCCGCCGCCCGCGAGAACGTAGTCGGGGTCTGCACCATATCGGCGCGAAACCTTAATCAGTGTTTCAAGGTTCATTCTTTGCCTTTTTGCTGCCGCATATGAGGCGCCAGCTCAATCAATCTAGCTCAATCTATCCAGTTCAATCCATATGGAACATTTCGATGAGTGACCACACCTTGGGAGAATTGTCCGGATTCGTTTCCATGAGATCTTTCATCGAGTCCCACCATGTGCGAACAATGGGACTTTGCGGGAGCATACTGCTTGTTTCGTCATCAGCCAAGCTCTGGATTGCGAACAAGCGCAGGGTTTCAGGGTCAAGATAAATCGAATAGTCCGAAACGCCCGCTTTTCTGAGTTCGGCTTTGAGTTCCGGCCAAATCTGGTCGTGGCGGCGTTTGTACTCGGCTTCGTTTCCGGGCTTGAGCTGCATTGCAAATGCATTTCTCTTCATCATGTGCTCCTGAAATTGTGTAAATCCATGGCTGGCGCCTTCACTTTGGAAGCAGCGCCTTTTTCTTTCAAAGCGCAGGCCAGCATGAAAGCCAGCCTGCGCACCTGCTGCATCGCTCAGTACACTTTCTTCCACTCTTCGATGTTGCTCTTGTCGAATTTGAACGGCGGTCCGAGCAGGACTTCTGTTCCACCATCGGGCGCTTTGGTGATGGTATAGTTGCCGAGTCTGCCAGCGCTGAATTTTTCACCGACTTTGCCGGTAATCTTGCCGCTGACTAGTGCAGTCCCGACATAGGCGCCGAGATAGCCGACATCGATCGGGTTCCACAGGAACATGTAGGGGCAGACGCCGTTTTCGATGTACTCAGCCATTTCCGAAGGCAGGCCGAGGCCGGTAAGCATCACTTTGCCCTTGAGCCCCTTATCGGTGAGGACCTTGCCCGCCGCCGCGATACCAACGGTGGTCGGAGCGATGATGACTTTCAGGTTCGGATAGGAGCGGAGGAGCCCTTCGGTCTCGGATACGGACTTGTCGCGCAGGTCATCGCCATAGGCGACCTTGACGAGCTTGAGGTCTTTGTATTCGGGTTTTGCGAGCTCTTTCTTCATGAAGTCGATCCAGATGTTCTGGTTGGAAGCCTGGCTCGTCGCGGAGAGAATGGCAATTTCGCCCTTGCCGCCTGCCATGTCGTACGCTGCCTTGATCAGCGTCTGGCCGATCTTCTCTGAGTCAGCCTGGTTGACGTGGGTGAGGCGCGCCTGTGGATTGACCGAGGAATCGAGCGAGAAGACCTTGATTCCCTGAGCGCTCGCTTTCTTGAGGACCGGCACGAGGGCATCGTAGTCGTTGCCAACAATGCAGATCGCTGCGACTTTCTGGGCAATCAACTGCTCGATAATCTGGATTTGCGCCTCAGCGGTTGGCAGATCGGGCGCACGGAGAATGGCCTCGAATCCCTGTTCCTCGATGCCGTTCTTGAAGCCTTCCATCTGTTTTTCGCCGTAGGGGTTGCCAGTGTTTTTGAATACAATGGCATATTTTGCCTTTTCTGCGGCAAACACCGATGCAGGCATGACCAGTGCCAGTGCGATCAGCACCAGCGCTACCACTGTGAATGTTTTTTTCATGTCAGCCTCCTTGAGCTGAATTTCCTTGAATATCTGAACCGCTTCCTGCATCAGACTGATGCGTTGGAGCGGCCGATTTCCCTGATTTAGAAGAAGACTTCTGCCTCGGCCTGTCGGTGAAATTCTGCACAAGTACCGACAGAATGAGCAAAAAACCGAGAATAATAAGCAAAACCTGCGCAGAAACATTCCGCAGTCCAAGTCCATAGTTTAAAAATCCTATAAGGAAAATCGAAATAAGCGGACCCGCAATTCTTCCCTTGCCGCCGTTCGTGCTGATGCCGCCGAGCACTGTCATGGCGATGACATCGAGCTCATAGCCAAGCGCGACATTCGGGCGTGTACTCCCCATGCGCGAGGTGAGAAAGAGCGAGGTAAACCCCGCCATCAGCCCCGTGATAACGCTCACCCCAAGGATGATCCGCCCAGTTCTGATTCCCGAATATTCGCACGCGGTCTTATTGTTGCCGACCGCGAACACCATGCGCCCGAATCGCGTTGTATGCAAAAGAATTGCAAACACAATCGCCGCCAGCACAAACACAATCAGAATGAATGGCACCTTTCCGATATACCCCCACGCAAGGAAACTGAACCAGGATGGAAAGTGCCCTGCAGACCTGTCTTCGAGAATAACGTAGGCAATGCCGCGATAGACGGTCATCGTGCTGAGCGTGATAATGGTCGCCGAAAGCTCGCGGAACTTTATCTGCAGAAGGCCGTTGATGAGCCCGCATGTGGTACTTATCACGAGTGCGAGTACCATCGCGAGCGGCATGGGGAGGCCTGCGTTATACGACACTGCCATCAGCACCGAGGTGAGTGCAACAATAGAACCTACCGATACATCGATGTTCCCAAGGATAATGATCATTGTCATCGGGAGCACGAGGAATGCCTTGTCGAGGAAGTTCATCGGAGTGCTCAAAAAGGTATCCAAGGTGAGATAATAGGGACTCAAAAAAGAGTTGACCACGTTGACTGCAAGAAAGAGGACAACGAGGAATATCTCCCATTGATATTGGCGAATGCCGCGCGGTTTGTTGACATCGATGACACTTGTTGTTTCAGTCATATGCATGCTCCGTCTCAAATCACGCGCTTTTTGAGCGCGATCCTGTCATTCCGCCGTTGCAGCAATACATTCGAAATAATGGCTGCAAGGATTACGAGCCCCTGGATGAACTGCTGCCAGAATGGCGAAATATTGATAAGCGGCAGGGCATTCGCAAGAATTCCGAACAGGATAGAACCGAGCAGAATACCCGACACTTTACCCCGACCGCCTGACACGCTTACACCGCCCAGCACTGTCGCCGCGATGACATTGAGTTCATAGCCGACTGCAGTATCCCCTTGTGCAGAAGCGAATTTGCTTACCCACAGAACACCAGCGAGCCCTGCCAGCAGTCCCATGAGCGTATACACGAGCAGAATTATCCGCCGTCGCTTGATACCGATAAGCTCCGCGGTATCCGGGCTCGAACCTACGGCATAGATGTACCGTCCAGTTTTCGTCTGGTTGATGAAATATGCGTAAATGATGTAAATAACTATCGCAAAAATAATAAGATTGCTGATGCCAAAGGTCGTCCCTGTGCTGAGGCTTTTGAAGCCGGCGGACATCTGGTAGGCGCTGACCCATTTGCCCTTGCTGATCAGGTAGGTCATGCCGCGCAGGATGTTCATGAGTCCAAGCGTTGCAATTATCGGCAATATATTAAAATATGCCACAAGCACTCCGATAATGAGGCCGGCGGCCAATCCCACCGCCATGCCCTGCGCCAACGACAAAAATGGCGAAATACCCGGATTTGCGCTGACTGTGAGCGACGTGATCATGCCGGCCAGTGCCATTGTCGAACCAATCGAAAGATCGATGCCGCGCGTGATGATGACCATCATCATGCCAACCGTGAGAATGGACAGGATGGCCGTATTTGCCAGCATGTCCTTAATATTCGAAAGGCTCAGGAATTTCGGATTTCTGATCTGGAAAATGACCGACAGGATGACGATAAATATTGCCAGCCCGAGTTCCCGGTAGGTTTCGGTGTTGCGGGCGAGTGTTTCGGCACGGCTAGCGCTTTCTGCGCGGGCTGCACTCTCTGGGCGGGTACTCAAGGCATCCTGGCGGTTTTCGGCTCTAGTCTGGCCTTTCGCGCTCGGTCCGGTTTGCTTTTTATCCTGCGATTGCATGAACTTCTCTCCCGGTTGAGGTCATTGCGGATTCGAGAATGGCTTGCTGACTGGCGTTCGGCGTCTCGAATTCCGCCGATTTTCTGCCTTCGCGTATTACGACAATGCGATCGCTCATGCCGAGCACTTCAGGCATTTCGCTCGAAATCATGATGATGCCATACCCTTCTTCGGCGAGCTGGTTCATGATGCGATAGATTTCGGTTTTGGCTCCGACATCGACGCCCTTTGTGGGCTCATCGAGAATAATGAGTTTGAGTTTCGACGTGAGCAGCTTGGCGACGATGAGTTTCTGCTGGTTGCCGCCGGACAGAGTCGCGGCTTTTGCATAGATATTCGATGCTTTGACCTTGAGGTTATCGGCCAGGCGCAGAGCCATGTCGCGTTCTTTTGATGGCTGCATAAAACCGTTCTTGCAGAATGAGTGCAGGGAAGCCAGCGTGATATTGCGGATGAGATCCCAGTCGAGCACAAGGCCCTGCTTCAGGCGGTCTTCGGGAAGATAGCCGATGCCCTGCATAAGGGCTTCCGCGGGGGAATTTATTGTAATTTCTTTTCCTTCAAGGAAAAATCTTCCCGAATCGCGGGGAGAAATGCCATAGATGCTTTCGCAGATTTCGGTGCGCCCTGCGCCGACAAGGCCGGTGAGCGCGACAATTTCGCCTCGCCGCACAGAGAACGAAATATCTTTAAAAAAACCTGTTCTCGAAAGCCCCTCGACGCGGAACATTTCCTCGCCGATTGTGGCATGCCGCGACGGGAAATATTGCGTGATTTCCCGGCCAACCATCCCCTGCACCAGGCGAGATTGCTCAAGGCCTGGAACATCCCATGTTGCGATATAATTCCCATCGCGCAGGACGGTGACGCGCTCGGCGAGGCGGTACATGTCTTCGATTCTGTGTGAAATGAAGATGATCGAAACGCCTTTGTCGCGCAAAGTTTCGACGATGCGGTAGAGGTCTTCGCACTCGCGGCGGGACAACGGAGCTGTCGGCTCGTCCATAATGAGAATTTTGGCATCCACGGAGAGGGCTTTTGCAATTTCGACGATTTGCTGCTGGGCGATGGAAAGATTGCCCATGGTCGTCGATGGGCTGAAATCCGCGTCGAGGCTCTGCAAGAGGATTTCGGCTTTTTTCCGCAGCTCGCGCCAGCGGATTTTGCGGGTAACAGGGTCGAAGCTCTCGTGGCCCAGGAAAATATTCTCGAGCACGGAAAGATCGGGGAAGCATGCGACATGCTGGTAGACTGCCGCTATGCCGAGGCGCTGGGCATCGAGCGGGCTCTTGAAGTGAATCCGTTCGCCGTTGAAGTAGATTTCGCCCTGATCGGGCTGATAGACGCCGGTGATGATCTTGATGAGGGTGGACTTGCCGGCGCCATTCTCGCCCATGATGGCATGGATTTCGGCGGGCTTCAGCTGGAAATGTACATCTTTGAGGGCTTGCACACCCGGGAAATATTTCGAGATATGCCGCAACTCCAATATATATTCAGCCATTCAACCGTCCTTGGTTCTGCCGGGCTCGACACATAGCTGAGAGCCTCAGCAAATTCTATGGCACTCGATTCCAAAGAGTGCTGCTATTTTTTCTATTTCCGCCGCAACATGGCCGACGCCGATCGCGCAGTGATGGGCGGGGCCTTCTTTCGACCACGCTTCCGAAACGTCACGTGCAGGAAGCGGGAAGCGGTAGCGGCTGTTGGTATTGCCGATTTGGAGCGTGGGGCCGGGCACCGATTCGCCTTCTGCAGTGAGCAGGAAGACTTTGCCGTTTGCGCCCTCGACGACAGACAGCAAGGTGACTGGTCCATGGCGCACGCTCATTTGTATCGAAAGGCCTTTGCCGGGCTTGCCGTGATAGAGAGGAAGGGGGACAAGCTTGACCTTGCCTTCAGCGATTGCGGAGTGAGCGGGACCATCATGACCCCAGAGAACCACATCGTCTTCGTAATCGATAAGGTAGAATTCCGAGAACGAGCCGCCTGCATCCAATAGGTCCATAATTTTCATGGCGAGAACATTTTTGACTTCGCATTCGCCGGCGACGGGAATATGGTGGGCAGTGAGGAGGGTATTGCCCGCGATAACTGAAGTGACAATGTCTTGATGGACATTGCCTGCGGTTCCTTCGTAGTAGTAGGCGAGGGCGCCAAGTGATTTTTCTTCCACCAGAGCGTCAAGGGCACAGGATGTCCTTGCGGCGCGCACAAGTTCGCTTTCCTCGCATTCGGCGGCTACATCGAATTCGCTTTTGAATTGCGCGATTTTTGCCTCGATTTGGGCTGGGCTCACTTTTTCGCGCAGCTGGGCGAGATAATCCATTTCGATAAGGTTGAACTGGCTGCCAAAAACTCCCGCCATGCGCGTAACATCGGTATAGACATCGAGCATGCCTTCGTAGTAGTGGCCGAGAATGCCGATATTGGTTTTTCTGAGCGCTTCGGCGACGCGGGCGGCGCGCACCCACTGGACAAGCGCGGCCTCGACAAAAGGCTCGCCGCGGTACCCTGTAATGAGATGATATGGAATACCATTCCGGTTGAATACATTCGCAATTTCCGGCACGCAGCATGACTGACAATTCGCAAGCCACTCGCCGGTCATGAGCGCACGATCGCCAAGGCTATTGAACCACTCGTAGTCGATGTTCTTTGCTGGCTGGACATTGATGATAACCATGGGCGCGCCTGCTTCCCGCGCCACAGGCAGCACCGTCTGCGAAAGCGCATAGGTTGTGATGTACAGAAACACAAGCGAAACCTTCTTTTCTCTGAAAAGAGCGCCTGCCGCGCGCGCCTTGTCCACTGTATCGACAAGGCCGGCATCGACGACGATTGCACCCGCACCCTCAAGCATAGCTGCGGTTTCTGCCTGATATGAAAGAAGTCGTTCTCTGAGTCCGGGGAATTGTGCCCAGTAGGTGTCGAGCCCAATGCCGAATAATCCGACAGTCGGGGCATGTGCAAAATTCTCTTTCATACAGTATCAAGTATAGGGCCTCTTCCCCAGGGCGCAATGGATATTCTTGCATTTGTGATAGATATTTCTTGCGTGCAAATGCATGTAAATGCAGGCTTGTCCATGCGCCCAATCGGCGATATAAAAGAATGGGAGCGCTATGGAGAACCCGGTTCAGCACACATTTTTCCGCTATCTCACCTACTCGGATGAGGATGAGCAATGGGAAATGGTATGCACTGATGCAGGCTATACCGAAGTTCCGCCCTATACGATCTACCCTCCGAACAAGGAAGGCCACCCCCGCATTTTCCAGCGCGTAGCAGTCGGCAGGACGCTCAACGAATACCAGATTATATACGTCACCAAAGGAGAAGGTGTATTCGAGACATTGGGGAAGCACTACGATGTCAAGCCGGGTTCTATCATCATGGTCTTTCCTGGCATACGGCATTTTTACAAACCGATCTACGAAATTGGATGGATGGAATACTGGGTTGGGTTCAAGGGCGAACATTTCGAGCTTCTGCGGGAACGGGGCTTTCTGAATCCTCAGGAGCCTTTCATCGAAATTGGCCTGCAGAACAATGTGCTCGACCTGTACAACGAAATTATTGCTGAAGTAAGGGACCAGAAGCCGCTCTACCAGATCGTCGCTTCGTCCAAAATTCTTGCGCTCATCGCTGAAATCAACGCGTGCGCACGGCGCAGGGCTCAGGCCAGCCATGCAGCGCAGGTCGTCGAAGCCGCCAAGTGCATGATGGTCGAAAAAATCTACGGCGATATCGATATCAACAGCATCGCAACGGCATTAGGAATCAGCGCATCAAGACTCAACGATATCTTTAAAACCTACACCTCGATGACCCCTTACCAGTACTATATCCATATCAAGATTCATGCGGCAAAAAGCCTGCTTGAACAGGGGGACCTGTCGGTCAAGGAAGTGGCGTACCGCCTTGGTTTCGAGGATCAATACCACTTCTCGCGGCTTTTCAAGAAAAAAACGGGCATCGCACCTTCTCAGTGGCGCGCCTTCATGTATGAATAACGTTGTCAGATATGCATTTAGTGCGGGCAAAAAACAGCAGATGCGCCTGTCCATGCGCGCCGATTTTCATGATTCGCTGGGCAATTTTTTCAGCTTTTCCAATTCTTCGTTGATGCGCTTTTCGAGATAGTATAATTCCCGATCGGAAAGCCCCAGCCCGAAGGTAATCGTTCCGGTTCCCGCCTCGATTGCGAGCTCTTTGAGATAGCGATTATTGATCTGTATTGAGGACCGCTGCACTTTCGCAGTGCCGACATCGGAAATGGCATACTGCTGCGCCGAATTCGACATAAAACCCGAGCTTTTCTTGAGAAGCCCTTCTGGCGTAATAAAGAGCTCTGTGTCGGATATAGAAGGTTTCAAGAAAGACTTGAGCATGGCCACGCCGGCAATCCAGAACGGAATACTGAAGAGCGGAAAGAACATCGGTGCGTGCATACGGAACGTCGTGGTTGTCCAGAAGAATACAAAACCGAGCCACACTATGGGGAAGAACGCAAATCCCGAAGAGCTTGTAGCTCGCTTGCCTCTCGGCAGCTTGATGTAGAGCCCCGGATCGAGCGGCTGTATTTCAAGCCTGCTGTCCGATGGCAGTTCAGTGGGGTAGTCGATGGATTCGCGGCCGGCACTGGCCTCACTCAAAATGTGGGAAATGAGCGAAGAGCGCGAAGGATGCAGACTTTCGACATTACGAGTGTTTTCGAAGCTGCGAGCATTGCCCGGCGCGGAGGCACGCGCGGCGGTTGGAACAGGTTCTTCACCCCTGAGGATTGCAGCGGCTTTGGCCGCAGAGAGAAACCGGCGATCCGGGTCAGGATCGAGCCAATTGTCAAGCACATACGCCAAGCTGGGAGAAAGATACAGCAGCCCAGAGAGATCGACTTTCAGATTGCGCATCGGAAGCTCAGCTGGATTGCGCCCTGTGAGCATAAAAACAGCGGTTGCCGCAGCGCCATAGAGATCCGAACGATGGGTAGCCCGGCCCGAAACCTGTTCGACAGGAATATAGCCTGCCGTCCCTACAAGCGTCGCACCAGGATAGAGCGCGGAACGAATGGCATCCTGCACACCAGAAAAATCGACGAGCGCGATATGGCCGTCCGGCTGTAGTATGAGGTTCCGCGGGTTTATGTCGCGGTGGACGATAGGGGGCCTGAGGCTTCCGATATAGGCGAGAATATCGGCAAGTTCGGCAAGCATTTGTTCGATATGTGCTTCGGTGAATTTTTTCCCTGAAGATACATGGGATTCGATCGTTTCACCCTCGATGTACTGCATCACGAGCACGAATTCAAAATGACCTTCCTGTGCAAGGTCAAAGCTTTCAATGTATTTGGGAATTCGGGGATGGTTCAGCGTGCGCAGAATGTCTGCTTCGCGCTTGAATTGATCCAGAGGTTTCCATGAGCTCGTCTCTGCAAGATCGAAGATTTTGAGCACAACGAGCGGAGCTGCGCACGAGCTTTCAGCAGTGCCATTTTCGGAACGCACATTTTCTGCAACTGCAGAAGGAGTATCCTGCGCGAGATGCGCAAGCCATGTACTAGCAGTGACACCCTTGCCCAGCCTTCGGTCGAGTACATAGGTGCCGATAGTGTCGCCAGGGTTCACGCTCTATCCTCATTATCAGGTTTTTCGCCGGTTTTCATTCTTGCGGCGCGCAGTCTGTCCAGCGCATATGCACGCTTGTCGGCCAGACCTAATTCATCGTATGTATCGGCCAGGTTGAACCATGCATCGCTGAAATCGGGGTCGAGCGAGGTCGCTTTTTCGAAAGCCTCGCGGGCTTCATCATATTTCTCGGAGCGAAAAGCCACAACACCCAGGTCATTCCATGCGGGGGCATACAATGGATCTTTGTCGAGCGCTTTTCGATAGAATTCCAATGCCCCGGGGAAATCGTCTTCTTCGTATGCGAGAAGGCCGAGGGCGTGCAGAACTTCGGGCGAATCGGGCTCCATGTGCAGTTCCGACAGGAGATCCTTGCGCGCTGCATCGAAATCTCCAGCCAAACGATGTGCCTCGGCGCGATTGAAAAGCACACCAGTTCGGGAGGGGTCGAGGGCAAGCGCCTTGTCGAGGAGGTGTATGGCTTCCTGATAGCGGCCTGCATCGATGAGCGATACCGCTTGGTTGTTGAGGTCGGCGATCAATTTATTTTTTTCGGAATTTGCCATTGCAAATACCTCCAAATGAAAGATAATTGAAATATACAGTTTCGTCATCTGCGCACCGAGCGCCGCAGGGTACTTGAGCTTTTTTTATAGAAAAGGTAAAGTACTATCGTTATTATTTTATCGATATTACTATATTCAAGTTTATGAATACAGGGGGCTGCAGAATGGTTGCAGGCGATATCGAATTTTCCACTGAGCTTCAAGCGTATATCGACGAGTGGTGCAAAAAGGAAGGTGGCCTTGTGATGATGCTCCACCGCATTCAGCATGAATTCGGCTATATCCCGAGAGCAGCAGCGGAAAAACTCTCGCGCATAGCGGGAATTCCGCTCGCGAAGATATACGGGGTCATCACATTCTATCATTTCTTCAAGACGACAAAACCAGGCAAACACCGAATTGCGGTGTGCATGGGAACGGCATGCTATCTCAAGGGAGGACAAGGCCTGCTCGAAGAAGCGCGTTCGATTCTTTCCATCGAGCCTGACGAAGTCACCGATGATGGGCTTTTCAGCATCGATGAAGTGCGCTGTCTAGGGTGCTGCGGGCTTGCGCCGGTCATGATGATCGATAATGAAGTGTATGGCAAGCTTACAAAAGAGCAGCTGCCCGACATTATTGCAAAGTACCGAGCGCTTTGAAGCTTGCGGTCTCGGGAACAGCAATTGGACAGGTGCGCATGCATCATACCATAGGCGATTTTGTGCTCGATCTGGTCCAGAATTCCGTGGAAGCCGGAGCACAGTCAATTGAAGTCGATATCGATGAGGTTCCGGATGGATTTCGGGTTCGGATTGCAGATGATGGCTGTGGCATGGATGAGCAGGAGAAGGCAAGGGCGCTTGATCCTTTCCGCTCGGGTGGAGCAAAGCACCCGGGACGAAAAGTTGGGCTCGGGCTTCCCTTTGTGCAGCAGTCAGTTGCGCTTTCGGGCGGCTGGTTCAGCCTGAGGTCGGAAAAGGGAAAAGGCACGGAAGTGCGGTTTTTCTTTCCAGCAAAGAGTGTGGACAGCCCGCCTTTTGGCGACCCGGTTGCATTGTTTACGGCATTGCTGAGCATGGCTGAAAAAAGTGAATTGAAGATACGAAGGACGAGGGCTCGGGACGGGCTTTCGTATGAAGTGAAAAAAAGCGAGCTGGCCGAGGCGGTCGGGGAACTGGCATCTGCCTCGTCGCTGTCGCTCGTGCGGCAGTTTCTCGCATCTCAGGAGGAGGGATAGAAGATATGGCGAAAATGACCCTCGAGCAGCTCCGTGCATTCCGCGAAGGAAAACGGCAGGAGCTTGAAAAACGGAATGTAGAGGGAAAGGACATCCAGGTTATTGTCGGCATGGGGACCTGCGGAATAGCCGCCGGAGCGAAGCTGACCTTTGATGCCATTGTTGCAGCGCTCGAAAAGCACAACATGGCCGACAAGGTAGTGGTACGCCAGACGGGCTGCATGGGCCTTTGCTATGTCGAGCCGACGGTCGAAGTCGTCATGCCCGGCATGCCGCCCGTCATCTACGGCAAAATGACGAGCGATGTGGCCGAGGAGCTTGTGGTCAAGCACCTTGTGGAGCACAGCCTGCTCGATAACCATATTTTCGACAGGCCGGCAGTCGATATTGTGGCGCACTGAAGCGGGGGGATGGTATGGCATACAAGAATTTCATTCTGGTCTGCGGCGGAACGGCGTGCGAATCCTCTCACAGTGAAGAAATTTATCGCAATCTCATCAAGGAAGCTGAGGCGCTGGGCGTGAGCCACGATGTGCAGGTGGTCAAGACCGGCTGTTTCGGTTTCTGCGAAAAAGGCCCTATCGTCAAAGTGCTTCCAAGCGAGTCCTTCTATGTGGAAGTAAAACCTGAGGATGCGCACGAAATCATTGCAGAACAGGTCGTGAAGGGACGCGAAGTTACCCGCCTTCTCTATCGCAAGGATAAAAAGAGCGATACCGCAAAGCTCGAAGATATCGAATTTTACCAGAAGCAGTTCCGCATTGTCCTGCGTAACTGCGGCGTCATCAACCCGGAAAGCATCGACGAGTACATTGCACGCGACGGCTACAAGGCGCTCGAGAAAGCCCTCTTCGAGATGACGCCCGAAGAAATCATCGCCGAAGTCAAGGCCTCGGGCTTGCGCGGTCGCGGCGGCGCAGGGTTCCCTACAGGGCTCAAGTGGGAAGCAGCGCGCAAATCCCCTGGTGACGTGAAATACATTGTCTGCAACGCGGACGAAGGAGACCCTGGCGCCTACATGGACCGCTCGACCATCGAAGGCGATCCACACAGCATTCTTGAGGCCATGGTGATTGCGGGGCGTGCAGTCGGGGCAAATTTTGGTTACATCTATATCCGTGCCGAATATCCGCTCGCGATCGAGCGTCTCAAGATTGCCATTGCGCAGGCAAAGGAATATGGGCTTCTTGGCAAGGATATCCTCGGTTCGGGCTTTGATTTCGATATAGAAATCCGGCTCGGCGCAGGCGCTTTTGTGTGTGGTGAAGAGACGGCGCTCCTGCAGTCCATTGAAGGCAAGAGAGGCATGCCCAGGCCGAAACCACCCTTCCCGGCGGTCAAGGGTCTCTGGGGCAAGCCTACAGTCATCAACAATGTCGAAACGCTCGCAAATGTTCCTGTCGTGATTACCCGCGGCGCTCAGTGGTTTGCCGCAATCGGAACCGAAAAATCCAAGGGCACAAAAGTATTCGCGCTCACGGGCAAAATCAACAACTCAGGCCTGATCGAAGTGCCGATGGGCACAACCCTGCGCGAGATCATTTTCGATATCGGCGGCGGCATAAAAGGCGGGCGAAAGTTCAAGGGTGTACAGACCGGCGGGCCATCGGGCGGTATCATTGTCGAAAAAGACCTCGACACGCCGATTTCGTACGAAAGTCTGACCGCGCTCGGCTCGATGATGGGCTCGGGCGGTATGATTGTCATGAGTGAAGACGACTGCGTCGTCGATGTGTCGAAGTTCTATATGGCATTCTGCGTCGACGAATCCTGCGGGAAATGTGCGCCATGCCGCATCGGCACCAAGCAGATGTACGGCCTACTCGACAAGATTTCGAAAGGGCAGGGAGAAGAAGCAGATCTCGACAAGCTCGAGCAGATCGGCAGGGCCATGACCAAAGCTTCTCTCTGCATGCTCGGCGGCTCGGCTGCCAATCCGACGCTCTCCACGCTCCGGCATTTCAGAGACGAATACCTTGAACATATCCGCGACAAGAAGTGCCGCGCCGGCACATGCAAGGACCTCGTCGTCTACGAAATCGACCCCGCGAAGTGTATCGGCTGCGGCCTCTGCGCACGCCGTTGCCCTGTGTCTTGCATCACGGGCGAAAAGAAAAAGCCGCACGTCATCGATGGCTCGAAGTGCATCAAGTGCGGCGAATGCTATACCGCCTGCAAGTTCGGTGCGGTCATCAAGCGCTAAAGGCAGGGAGAAACGACTATGGTAAACGTAAAGGTTAACGGAATCCCCGTGCAGGTTGCCGAAGGTTCGACCGTGCTCGAAGCGGCAAAAAAAGCGAATGTGAAAATTCCGACGCTCTGCTATAATCCCGATCTTTCGCCCTGGGCCTCCTGTGGCATATGCGTCGTGAAAGTCGAAGGGTCGAACAAAATGCTGCGCTCGTGCTGCACGCCGGTAAGCGAAGGCATGAGCATTATCTCGAATGATCCCGACCTTGTGCAAACGAGAAAAACCGTAATCGAGCTCATTCTCTCGACTCATCCTGACGACTGCCTCGCCTGCCCGCGCAACCAGGCCTGCGAACTGCAAACCCTCGCGCAGGAATTCGGCATTCGGGAACAGCCTTACAAGAAAATGGTGCGCGATATTCCTCAGGATACATCGACGGGTTCTCTCATCCTCAATCCTTCCAAATGCATACGGTGCGGGCGCTGCGTCGAAGTCTGTCAGGAGATGCAGGGCGTTTGGGCTATCGAATTTCTCGGCCGCGGCGAGTCCATCCGCATCGCGCCGGCCGCCGATGTCAAACTTGGCGACAGCCCGTGCATTAAGTGCGGCCAGTGCTCCGCGCACTGCCCTGTCGGCGCCATCTACGAAAACGATCAGACCAAACTCGTCTGGGACGCCCTCATGAAAGAAGGCCCCGAAGCCAAAACCTGTGCAGTTCAGATTGCTCCGGCAGTCCGCGTCGCCCTCGCCGAGTCCTTCGGCTTGCCGCCCGGCACCGACCTCACAGGCAAAATTTACACTGCACTGCGCCGACTCGGCTTCGATGCCGTGTTCGACACGAACTTTTCGGCCGACCTCACCATTATGGAAGAGGCCACCGAATTCGTGCATCGCCTAACGGGTGCGCTCAAAGCAGGGATGCAGCAGGCCACAGCAGACAAGAGCATGCCGCTCATTACCTCGTGCTGTCCGGCATGGGTCGACTACATGGAGAAATACTACCCCGATATGATCCCCAATTTTTCGACGGCTAAGAGCCCTCAGCAGATGATGGGCGCCATGATCAAGACCTACTGGGCTGCAAAGGCAAAAATCGATCCAGCTAAGATCTACTCAGTTTCCATAATGCCCTGCACCGCCAAGAAATTCGAAAACAGCCGCGACGAGAGCATGTATTCCTCGGGCTATAAGGATGTCGATGTCTCCCTGACCACCCGCGAACTTGCGCGCATGATCAAGCAGGCAGGCATCGATTTTCTCAACTTGCCCGAGTCCGAGCCCGACAGCCCCCTGGGGCCATATTCCGGTGCGGGCGTCATTTTCGGCGCGACCGGCGGCGTCATGGAAGCAGCGCTCAGGACAGCGTATTTCCTTGTAACAAAAGAAGAACTCAAAGATGTTAATTTTACCGCAGTGCGCGGACTTTCGGGCATCAAGGAAGCGACTGTCCACATCAACGGGATTGAACTGCGCGTGGCCGCGGCTCATCAGATGGGCAACATAGCCACGGTGCTCGATCAGGTTCGCAAAGCGCGCGAAGAAGGCCATGAGACCCCCTGGCATTTCATCGAAGTCATGGCGTGCCGCGGTGGCTGCATCGGAGGCGGCGGCCAGCCCTATGGCGCAACTGACGAAGTGCGCAAGCTCCGCATGCGCGGCATCTATGACAACGATGAAAAACAGGAATACCGCTGCTCGCACGACAACCCGTACATCAAGCAGATCTACGCCGAATTCCTCGAAAAGCCCGGCAGCCACAAGGCGCACGAACTTCTGCATACACAGTACAAGGAGCGCCCGCTGTACCTAAAGTGAGATGGGGTCAGACCCCTTTGGGTGTTCAAAATCTGGGCGCTTTCATGATTATTTTCAGGGATGAGCTCGAGATGATGCCGAAATGAGAAAGGCCGCGTTCTTCGAGTTCATTGGCTTGGATAAGATCGCCGCGGGCTAGGTTGAAAAAGTCCGGTGCGCCTGGTTCAGCGCGCATGGCCGCGGGGTCGCTCTGTGGGGCCGAGATTGTCGAAAGCTGGCCATTTGCGGTGCAGACAATGTACCGGATGCGGCCGGCTTTGTTCAGCATGGGCTCGGAGACGATGCGGCCCGAGATTGCCGAGCTGGCGGCCTGCCTGGCAAAGACTGTGTTTAGCTCTCTGGTCGAGTCGGTGCCCAGTTTCTCGCCAGTTTTCTGGAATGCAACCCATGAAGCCTTGAGCGAGCTGCGATCGAGCCCTGCCATTTCTGCAAGTTCCCTGACAAGCCTGGGCGCGTCCCATTTCCATTCCGAAAAGCATGGTCGATTCCCGATTGCTCGCATGGGGCAGGGGGCTGAATGAGGACATGGCCCCACACAGAAAAGATGTGCTGCGGCATGCTTCGTTACACTTGTTGCGCTGGCTTCAGCCGAGGCAATGAAATTCTCGCGCTCAGAACTCCTGGCCGCTTCGAGCAGGCTGTCGCGCAGCGCCAGAAGCGGAATGCTGGTATAATGAGCCGATGGCTCGATAATGAGCAGGATGCCGCCTTCCCGCAAAGCGGGCAAAAGGCTCAAGAGCATGTTGCGCCGCAGCTCGATGCGTTCAGGCTCATCAGGCCACAATTCATTGATGCTATGCGAGGCGATAATGAGGTCGAAACATGGTTCGCACGGCGCCTGGGCCAAGGCCTCCTTTGATGTACTCGAAAACCTGCTCAGAACATCCACAGAAAAATCTTGAAGATCGAGAGCCAGAGTGGAAATTTCGATTGACAAATCACTGGGCCCGGCCACACCATCGCCGCGCCCGGCAGATCCGCCGCGCCCACCGGTTCCGGCCTGCCTTATTGAGCCGCCGCCTCGCCCCCCTGATCGTGCCTGCCTTATTGAGCCGCCGCGCCCGCTTGAGCCGGTCTGCCCCCCTGAGCCGCCCAGGCCGGCCGAACTCGCCAGCCCGGCCAAGTCGCCGTGGCCAGCCACGCCCCCCTGCCTGCCTTTTTCCGCAATCCTCGAAGCGGCATCGAGCGCGGCCCGGCTTGCGTCGACGAGCACCGCTCTCTTTGCTCCGAAAAGGCTTGCCGCAAAACTGCCCGGTCCGGGTCCGCTTCCGAGATCGAGCACAGTCTGAATGTTCGGCAGCACCCTTCGCGCCGCAAGCTCAGCCAGAACCGCCGCTGTTTCATAAAAAGAAACAGGCCAGTAATACAACAGATAGGCTTGCAGTGCGCTCGTGTCGTCCATATAGCCGGAAGCGATGCGAGCACGATCACCAGTCAGACCGCGCTGGAGCGCTCGCAGGTTTTCTGCGATTTTCCGCATCTGCCCTCTATTTCCGAGCGCAAGCCCCTCTGCCTTGCTGATGGCGTACCATTCAGCTGCGTGCCCGGCCATAGCTGTATCAAAAAGTCGTTGTGCCACAAACCTCATATATACCATTTCAAGCCAGCTTGCTATACTATATGTTCACAATGGGAATCGATTCTTCTGCAGTCAGAAGCCTCTTTATAGATTCTTCTCTTTCGGAATTCTTCGACGAGACAGATTTGTTCTTTATCGATTTCGAGTCCGGTGTCGCAAAGTCCTGCAACACTCTTCGATACTTGGGCTATGAAGACGCAGACCTGCTTGATATATGGGGTGCATTTCCTGTTCATGAGGCTGACAGAGAGCGAGTTGAGCTCATGCAGAGGCGCATAGAATCTGGCGAGACTGATAAGGTGATCGATTCTTTCCGAATTGTCTCAAAAAAAGACAGCCGTTTCCCCTGGATGCGCTTTTCCATGCAAGTGCTGGGGCGCGGCCCGAATGGCAAGCCCACCGCCCTGATCGGCCATGTTGTCGATGTGGATGACCTTATCGCTTCGCAGGAGGAAATCCGTGAACGCCTCGTCGAAATCGATGCAATGCGTGAATTGATTGGTGCAATCAATAAGAGCCTCGATTTTGAAGAGACATTTTCACGCATTATCGAACAGCTGCACAGGATTATTCCGTTCGACCGCGCAACCGTCCAATCGCTCGAGAATGATTCCCTTACTGTTATCGTTAGCTATGGCTATCCCACGTCGGATATCATGGGGCTCGTTTTCCCTGCAAAGGGCATCGATAATCCCGCGGTTCGAGCGATACAGACGAAGAGGCCGATAGTCTGTAATGATGTTCCGAATGATTTCCCCGGTTTCATTGCACCATCGAAAGATTTTACCACCTTGTCCTGGCTGGGTATCCCGATGGTCTACGAAGGGCAGGTAATTGGACTTATTGCGCTCGACAGCCGTTTTCATAATTTCTATACCGACCAGCATGTCAGAGTTGCGACTGCAGTTGCCGAACATATCGCAACTGCATTCGAGCATGCGCGCAGTCACCAGCTTGTGACTGTCCAGGCAATGACTGACCGCCTTACAGGGCTCGCAAACCGCTATGGTCTTGAAACGCGTGGTATGGAGCTCTTCCAAAAGGCTATCGAAAATGACCAGTCAATCGGCGTATTCATGCTCGATATCGATCACTTCAAAGTAGTGAATGATACCTACGGGCATTCATATGGAGACCTTGTGCTCCAGCAGATTGCATCGACGATCCGCACCCAGATCCGGAACGAGGATTATGCGGTGCGCTACGGCGGCGAGGAATTTGTTGTACTCCTGCCAGGATTGGGACCAAGGGAATCGCTCCTTGTCGCCGAACGTCTCCGCATCAAAATCTCCCAGACTGAAGTCGAAAAAGGGCGCAAACTCCCCACGGTGAGCATCGGCATCTATGCGGCTGTTCCCGGTTCGCTCGATATTTTGCATGAATTTATCCGCAAGGCTGACCTTGCGCTCTACACCGCAAAAGAAGCTGGCAGAAACCGCTCCCGGGTATGGTCGACAAGCCCTGAATTCTATGTGAGCGAGTAATGGATGCGAAAAGCAAGCGCGGGCGAGCAAGTAACGCACAGATTGCGTGAGTCAGTAATGATGTGCACAGCCTGCATTTTCACCGCAGCTGCTGCATAGAGCTGTGCCGTTCATTCCCCCGCCTGACCCGACGCAGCCTTTTTTTGGCGCTCTTCAGCCTTGCGCGAAATGCGGTTCCATACCGCGCTCATGCCCATTGCTTTTTTTGCAAGCGAGAGCGTCTGGCGGGCTTCTTCGCGCATGCGCATGGTACCTTCATAGAGGATTTCTTCGACAAGGCCTTTCTGAGATTCGTAGTAGGCGCGGCGTTCGCGGATTGGGTCAAGGAAGGTATTGAGAGCGCGGGCGAGCTTTTCTTTCACTTCGATATCGCCAACCTTGCCTGCGCGGTAGCGCGCTTTGAGATCTTCGATTTCGGCTTTGTTCGGGTTGAAGGCGTCATGGTAGATGAATACTGGGTTGCCCTCGACGGTGCCAGGTATATCTGCCCTGATGCGCTTGGGGTCGGTGTACATAGACATCACGCGCTTCGTGACGGTCTTTTCGTCATCGGAGAGAAAAATCGCGTTGTTGAGGCTTTTGGACATTTTGGCGCTGCCGTCGGTGCCGACAAGTGAGCCGAATTCCGAGATCATTGCGTCGGGAATGGGGAAGGTTTCGCCATAAAGATAATTGAAGCGCCGGGCAATTTCGCGCGTTACTTCGACATGGGCTTCGTTGTCCTTGCCTACGGGCACGAGATGTGCGCGCGGAAGGAGAATATCAGCCGCCTGCAAAACCGGGTAGCCTAGCAGCCCGAAGGGCATTTCCTCGATATGTGCATTCTGCGCCATTTCCTTGAGGCTGGGCACGCGCGAGAGCCGGGGCACGGTGATCAGGTTCTGGAAAAAAAGCGCGAGCTCGGTCACTTCCGGTACGGCGGACTGCAGGTAGATAACGGATTTTTTTGGGTCGATGCCGACCGACAGATAATCGAGCACGGCTGAATGAACATTTTCGGACAACTGTTCGATGTTTTCCTTTTCGGGCTTTGTGGTGAGAGTGTGAAGATCCGCAATGATGAAAAAACACTCGTATTCATCCTGAAGGCGAACCCTGTTTGCTAGCGAGCCGACATAATGGCCGAGGTGCAGTTTCCCTGTGGGGCGGTCTCCAGTCAGAATGCGTTTTCTCTCCATGATTCAACTCCAGGTGTTGATTGTGTGCCCAAGTGTAGCGAAACATGGCGATTTGGGCAATCGTGCGCGGATACTCCAAAAAGAACAGAAAGTGCGCTACTATCATTATATGATAGTCTTTATAGCCCTGTATCTAGCCGTGGTTCTTCTTCTGGCTGGTGCTGGATATCTGCTCATGTTCCGCCCAAAGTGCAGAAGCCTCGAATTTACAAAGCAATATTCGCTTGAGCATGGCGAAATAGACGAGTCTTTTCTCGGCCTGGGCTGGAAGGATTTTTCATTCAGCTCCCCCAATGGCTACACCCTCCGCGGGCAATATCTCGGCGTGAAAGAAGACGCACCTGCAGCCCTATTCGTGCATGGAATCACATGGACGCGCTATGGCATGGCGAAATACATGAAGCCGTTCATTGAGCGCGGCTGGAATGTAGCGGCCTTCGACCTTGCGGGGCATGGAGAGAGCAAGGCGCCGCGGCGATTTCATCCTTCCTTTGGCTTTTATGAAAAATTCGATGTAAAGGAAGGTGTGAAGGCTTTGCGAGCGCTGTTTCCCAAGGCGGCCTGTGTGGGGCTTTTCGGGGAATCGCTCGGCTCGGCTTCGGTGTTGCAGTACGCGCCGCTTGCGAAACAAGATTCTTCGGCGGAAGTCGATTTTATTGTAGCCGATTGCCCATTTTCTTCAGCGTGGGATGAGCTGCTCGAGCAGTTACGAATGATTCATGTGCCCAATTGCATTGCGTGGCCGGCTGCGCAGGGGGTGCGTGGGCTCGCAAGGCTTCTGCGCGGTTTCGATCTGAAGGCTGCAGAACCTGCAAAAGCTATTATGGAAACGGATATACCGATTCTGTTTGCGCATGGGATGGAAGACCGCTATGTTCCCACTCTCATGAGCGTGCGTATGGCAAGCGCCAGGCTTTCTGGCGGCACCGGGCTTACGGAGCTCGTGCTTATCCCCGGAGCGACGCATGCAAAAGGTATTCTGACCGACAAAGAGCGCTGGCTTAGCGCGGTAAACGCGTTTATCGATCGCGTGTGCGGCGAAAAAAAGAAAGCCGCAGGTAAATAAGCATGGGGGCATGAGAATGGAACTGAAAACAGGGCTTGTTGCCGAAAAGGAAATCGTTGTTGAAGACAAACATGTCGCCTCGCACTTGGGCTCGGGCGGCGTGCCCGTGTATGCGACACCGACGATGGTTCTCCATATGGAGGAAGCATCCCGACAGGCCGTCGATCATCTGCTGGGCCCCGATGGGGCAACGGTCGGCGCCTATATTGCCGTGAAACATCTCGCTCCGACTCCAAAAGGCATGCGTGTGCGCATTCGCGCGGAGCTTATCAACATCGATGGACGCATGCTCACATTCAAGGTTGAAGCATGGGACGAAGTGGAAAAAGTCGGCGAGGCTGAGCACGTGCGCGCCATTATCAGCATGGCGAAATTTGCCGAACGCCTCGAGAAGAAGAAAAGAGCCGCCAGCGCCTGATACCACCCTGTCTGCGCCGGGGCGCGCATCTCCTTACATGCTCTTCCAAAACTTGTAGAATTTCCGCTCTACAGTATCCAAGTCTAGATATGGATAGAATTTACATGGCTTGCCATGCTCGGCGAACATGAAGCCCTCTTTTAAGTATTTGTACGAAATGCGATCGATGGGGCAGTCGAGCGAAATGCCTTTGACTACCTTGCCGGGCGTTGTGCGCACTTCTTCGATTGCCGAGACGAGGCGCGCAGGATGAATGCCTGGGACATAACAGCGAATCAGCGGATTCTCTTCAAATTCTTTCATGAATTCCTGGGTATCGAATTCGAGCAGGGTGAATGCCATTTTCGGCGCACCTTTGGAGTTGCGCGGGTCGGTAATAAACTGGCCAAAGTCATGGCAGTTCAATTTGGTAAGCACAATGAATCGCAAGGGATTTACTTCGAGCATTATGCGGAATTCATCGGTATCGATCGATGGCTCATAAGGCTTGGATTCGAGTTCGACATAATCGCCGAGAGAATTGCTGATATAGAGTTTGCCGAGCGCATTGTAATCCACATGTTCCAGGACACGGTAGCTCTTTATAAATTTCGTGGCCTTGGGCCTGCCATCTTCATGCGGCTTGAGCTCGGCATATGCTGTATCGATGTCGAAGTAGGGATGGCGATAGTCGGGATCCACCTCGACAAAGATCAGTCTGCCTTCGAAATACCGCGTCGAGCCCTGCACATAGTGCCTGATAAAATGCTCCGGCTCGAGCTGTGATGCAATAAGCGAATGATTTGGATGAATTATCATGTAAAGATGTTTTTCGCTCGCCATTTTGCAAACCTCCTTGGGCTGAAAGAGAGACAACCGCCAAAACTGGTGGTTTGCTGTTCTAACCAATCCAGTAGAATGCATAATGGTATACATTTTTGCGAATAATTCTGCAATATGTGGGCGGAGTATGGGGAGGTGATGTTCGCTGGCGGCTTGCAGAAAGAGAGGAGAGCGGAGCTTTTCAGCCAGGGGTTTTCGATGGCTTATCCCCAGGCAAGCCTAAATAGCGGTGCAAGCACGAGAGAAATTATGGCCATCAATTTGATAAGTATATTGAGCGAAGGGCCTGCCGTATCCTTGAACGGGTCTCCTACGGTATCGCCGACGACCGCTGCACGGTGGTCTCCTGAGCCTTTCCCGCCTTCGGGCCGCGATTCAATGAGTTTTTTGGCATTGTCCCATGCGCCGCCTGCATTGGACATGAAAATCGCGAGCAAGCCGCCGGAAACTGTCGCGCCGACTAAAAGCCCTGTCAGCACAGCCGGGCCGCCGATAAGCCCTGCAAGAATCGGCGCCGCAATGGCAGACACACCGGGGAGTATCATGCTTTTCAGCGCCGTTTGTGTTGAAATATCGACACAACTGCGGTAATCCGGCTCTTCGGTTCCTTCGAGAATGCCGGGTTTGGAACGGAATTGCTTGCGCACTTCTTCGATCATCGCAAATGCTGCTTGATAAATGGCATCCATCGCAAGCGCACTGAAAAAGAAGGGGATCATGGCACCAATAAAAAGCCCGATGAGCACATGCGGATTGGTCAGATTCATAATGCTCGGCTGAAGACCTGCCGCGCTGATGAATGCGACAATAAGAATGAGTGAGGTGAGCAGCGCCGACCCGATTGCGAACCCCTTTCCGATAGCTGCGGTGGTGTTGCCGACGGCATCGAGCGAATCGGTGATTTTGCGGACTTCCGGCGGCATTTCGGACATCTCGGCGAGGCCGCCTGCATTGTCCGCTATGGGGCCGTACGCATCGACAGAAAGCTGAATACCGAGCGTGAGGAGCATCCCGAGCCCAGCCATGCCGATGCCATACAGGCCTGCCAGCCAATTGCTGAATCCTATAGCAAGGCCGATGACCAGAATTGGAAACACGGTCGAACTCATGCCGACCCCAAGGCCCGAAATGATTGTCGTTGCGGCGCCTGTCGAGCATGATTTGGCAATCTTCCGTACCGGCGGTGTGTCAGCGCCTGTGTAATATTCGGTAATAAGCCCAATCGCCGTGCCAGCCGCAAGCCCAATGATGCACGCAAAATAAATGCCAAGCCATCCAGCTTCATGCGTACCGCTCACAAATCGTTCAGTTCCGACAGTCAGCCGAATGACCGGCAAGAGCAGTACCATCGAAATAAGTGCTGCGCCGACAGATCCCGCGTTCAAGGCTTTTTGTGCGCTGCCAGAATGATTGACGTGCACGAGCAATGTCCCCATGAGTGAAGCGATAACGCCGGTACCTGCGGCAATGAGGGGCAGAATCGAAAGTTTCATCTGCATAAAAGGACTTGCCTGCACTGCAATACCAAGCACCATGCAGCCGATGATGGAGCCTGCATAGGATTCAAAAAGGTCTGCTCCCATCCCTGCGACATCCCCGACGTTGTCACCGACATTGTCTGCAATGACCGCAGGGTTGCGGTGGTCATCCTCCGGAATGCCGACTTCGACTTTCCCCACGAGGTCCGCGCCTACATCGGCCGCCTTTGTGTAGATGCCTCCTCCAACTCTCGCGAACAAGGCCATCATGGAAGCGCCAAGGGAGAAGCCCGATACAATGGGGAACACGGTTTCGCCAAGGACGCTGTCAGCGCCCGGAACAAGCAGCAGCAAACCCAGCACGCCGCTGATGCCCAGAAGCACAAGTCCCGCCACCGTCATGCCCATGACGGATCCGCTCGAAAACGCGACGCGCAGCGCAGGCTGAATGCCTTTCTGCGCGGCCTCGGCGGTGCGAGAGTTGGCTTTGACCGCAATGCTCATGCCGAACCAGCCAGCGGAAGCGGAAAGAATTGCCCCGATAAGAAATGAGATGCTCTGCAATTTCATTATTCCGACATTCCAGAACAGCAGCATGAGCGCGACAATCGGCAGAATAGAGGCGACTGTCCTGTATTCGCGCGTGAGAAAGGCATACGCACCTTCTTCGATGTATCCGGAAATGCGCTGAATGTCGGAATTGGCGAGAGGGATTTTTCTGATACGACTGCTTGCGATCAAGGAGTACAAGAGTGCCAACAAAGCAGCTGCGATAGCCCAAAGCACTCCGCTCGTCAGCATGGAGACCTCCTTGCCGAAAAGACAGATTATTATCGTTTACAAATCATTATAGGCGTGGTTTTACAAGCTGGCAATATTGAAAATGCGAGAGTGTTTTGATTTTCCTTCGCCGCAGGGGTTCTCTGGCGTGTGCAGATTATGCCGGATTTGATAATTATGCAGCTCAAAACCTTGACAAACGTGACGATTTGTATTTTTATTAAAACACTTTTCTTTTGGGAGGGGCATATGCAATGCTCACTTCTCCATTCATCCATTTCTCAAATCGTGCGATTCCCGCGCAAAACGCTTCGTTCCTGCCATTTGTACCGCGTCCGTCTCTATACACGTCGCCGTTGATCGCCGTTTTCGGCAAGAATTGGTATATTCACAACTCTTCCCCATCACATTATAGTTGAAAGGAGATGCCCATGATTCATGTGGGTATTTTGGGAGCCACCGGATATGCGGGGCTCGAATTGACAAGGATTCTGCTGCAGCATCCGCGCGTGGGAAAGCTGAGCGCTTCTTCGGTGAGCTTTGAAGGCAAATCGCTCGAGGATGTCTATCCTTCGATGGTGAATGTCCTTGATGGCAGCGTTCTGCCCCCGCTCGAAAAAGCCGAGGATGTCATGGCCAGGGCAGATATCGTATTTTCCTGCCTGCCACACGGACATGCAGAAACAGCTGGTTGGCAGTGCATCGAAGCCGGTAAGCCGTTTATCGATATCTCTGCCGATTTCCGTTTTGGCACGCATGAAGAGTTATTCAAGAAATGGTACGGGGCAGGCTATGAATACCCCGAATTGCATGCGCAGGCAGTGTATGGATTGCCCGAGCTGCACCGAACGGCTATCAAACGCGCACGACTCATCGCGAACCCCGGCTGTTATCCCACTGCAGCCGAACTTGGGCTCATGCCGGCACTGCAGGAAGGTCTCGCTGATTTGTCGAGCATTGTCATTACTTCGATGTCGGGGGTCACGGGCGCAGGCAGGGAACCGAGCCAGACGACACACTATCCTGAGGCCGCAGACGCAGCTTCACCCTACAAGGTCGGCTCTCACCGCCATCAGCCCGAAATCGACCTTTTGCTTTCAGAAATGGCGGGCGCGGAGGTGCACAGCGTATTTACCCCAATTCTTGCGCCTATGAACCGCGGCATTCTCAGCACAATATGCTTTGGACTTGTGCGTACGATTTCTGCAGCAGATTTGCATGCCTTGTATGCGGATCGATACGCAGACGAGCCATTCGTGCGTGTCCTGCCGCTTGGGAGTACCGCATCGAGCCGCTTTGTCAAATATTCGAATTATTGCGATATTTCTGTACATCTATCGGCTGACGGCTCGAAAGCGGTGATCATTTCGGCGATCGACAACATGGTAAAGGGAGCAGCCGGTCAGGCTGTTCAGAATATGAATATCCTCCTGGGCTTCGATGAAACAGAGGGGCTCAGGTTCATTCCACCGGCGTTCTGAAAAAAAGGAGCGTGTGATGAAGCAAACTCGTGGCGGCGTTACTGCCCCAAAAGGATTTTTGGCATCGGGAGTGCATGTCGGTATTCGCAAGAATAGAGAAAAGAAAGATCTAGCCCTGATATGGTCAGAAGTGCCCTGCACTGCGGCTGCGGTGTACACGACAAACCGTGTCAAAGGCCAGCCGCTCATCGTAACCCAGGAGCACCTCGCAGATGGCCGCGCCCAAGCCATAATTGCCAATTCGGGCAACGCGAATACCTGCACGGGCGAGGAAGGCATAAAAGCGGCACGCCGGATGGCCGAGCTCGTGGCTCAGCATCTGCCGGTAAGAGCTGAAGATGTCATTGTCGCATCGACGGGCGTCATCGGCCAGCAGCTCGATGTATCGGTAATCGAAGCCGGTATGGGCGAGCTCGTTGCAGGGCTTTCCAAGGGCGGCTCGATCGATGCGCGCGAAGCCATCATGACCACCGACACGATGAAAAAAGAAATTGCGGTGGTAGAAGAAATTGGCGGAGTGCCGGTTACAATCGGCGCAATCGCTAAAGGTTCGGGCATGATCCATCCCAACATGGCGACCATGCTCGGCTTTATCACAACCGACTGCGCGATCACTTCAGAGATGCTCGACAAGGCCTTGAAATTCGCGGTCCGCAAAAGCTTCAACCGTATCAGCGTCGATGGCGATACATCCACAAATGATATGGTGGCAATTCTCGCCAATGGCATGGCCGGCAACCCTCGTATCGACCAGGAAGGCAACAACTTCGACGAATTCCGCGATGCTCTCGAGTTTGTCTGCGTTGAGCTGGCGAAAATGATTGCGCGAGATGGCGAGGGTGCGACGCGTCTCATCGAGTGCACGGTGAGCGGCGCTGTCTCCGAGGAGCAGGCAGAAGCGCTCGCAAAAGGCATAATCACCTCGAGCCTGGTCAAGGCGGCCATGTTTGGTGCCGATGCGAACTGGGGACGCATTCTCTGCGCCATGGGCTATACCCGCAGCGATTTCGACCCTGACAAGGTCGATGTTTCATTCGAAAGCCCGAGAGGCTATATCGAAGTCTGCAAGGCAGGCGCTCCCCTTCCTTTTAGTGAGGAGAAAGCAAAAAAAATTCTCAACAACCAGGAAGTCGAGATTATCGTCGATCTCCATGCAGGCGATGCAGAAGCAACAGCATGGGGCTGCGATTTATCATATGAGTATGTCCGGATCAATGGCGACTATCGGACATGAGCGAGAGCGAGAAATATAATGCGTTATAGCGCCAGCGACAGCGCGGCGCGGGAGCATGACTATGGATGAACAATTCAATGCGGATGTCCTGATCGAAGCATTGCCTTACCTGAGAAGGTTCAGCGGGAAAATCATCGTGATTAAATATGGCGGCGCAGCCATGATCAATGAGGGCGTGCGCCAGTCCGTGATCCAGGATCTCATTCTTATGCAGCAGGTTGGAATGCGTCCTGTACTTGTCCATGGAGGAGGGCCAGAAATCGATCGCATGCTCAAAAAGCTCAATAAGGAGTCCCTCTTTGTTGAAGGCTTGCGCTACACCGACGACGAAACGATGGAAATTGTCCAGATGGTCCTCGCGGGCAAGGTGAATAAGGATCTCGTCGAACTTTTCTCTCGTATGGGCGGGAAGGCAGTGGGGCTCTGCGGCAGCGACGGCGGGCTTTTTATGGCTAATCGCTACCGGAAAAACGGGCAGGATCTCGGCCTGGTAGGCGATATCCAGGCCGTGAATACCGATCTGCTGCGCACATTGCTCGATAATGGCGTTATTCCTGTGGTGGCGAGTATTGCCCTCCGCAATGACGAAGAGAGCGGATTCTACAATGTGAATGCTGATACGGCAGCGGGCGCGCTTGCAATTGCACTGAAGGCAGAAAAGCTCATTCTGCTCACCGATGTGCCGGGCGTCATGGAAGACAAATCGGATCTCGAAACCCTTATTCGCGAAATGGATGTACAGATGGCGAAATCGCTCATCAAGCGAGGGGTGATTAAGGCGGGCATGATTCCGAAAGTGGAAGGATGCTTACAGGCTTTGGCGAAAGGAGTCAGCGCGGCGCACATCGTCGATGGGCGCTCACCGCATTCTCTTTTGGTAGAATTATTTACAGATACTGGTATGGGGACAATGATACGATGAAAGAACGATTTATGAACACCTATGCGCGGACTGGCCTTGTGCTGGATCATGGGGTTGGCGCGCGGCTTTTCACGGTAGACGGGACTGAATACATCGACTTTACGGCGGGAATCGGCGTGAACTCGCTGGGCCACGGGCATCCGCGGCTTGTGGCGGCAATTGCGGCACAGGCAGCCAAAATCATGCATGTATCCAATTATTTTCAGACAGAGCCTTCGATCGAGCTGGCGGAAAAACTGACCGAGGCTACAGGCTTCGACACGGTTTTTTTCTGCAATTCGGGCGCTGAAGCCAACGAGGGCATGTTCAAGCTTGCGCGCAAATACGGTTCCTCGAAAAATCCGGACAAGAATGTCATTGTCACGCTGAAACAATCGTTCCATGGACGGACAATTACGACGGTAACCGCAACTGGTCAGGACAAATTCCACAAGTTCTTCGGGCCGTTCACACCAGGTTTTGTATATGCGGAGCCAGAAGATATTGCCGGCCTCGACGCACTGCTCGGACCGAATGTGTGCGCTTTCGTGTTCGAGCCGATACAGGGTGAAGGAGGGGTCAGACCCCTTTCGCGCGCGTACCTGCAGGCAGCGGAGAAGATGTGCCGCGAGCGGGATATTCTGTTCTGTGCGGATGAGGTGCAGACGGGGATCGGCAGGACGGGGGCGGTGCTTGCCTGCGAGCGGCTGGGGGTAAGGCCGGATGTGACCGCAGTTGCCAAAGGGCTGGCGGGAGGCGTGCCCATCGGAGCAGTGCTTGCGCGTGGCAAGGCGGCCGATGTGTTTCAGCCGGGCGATCACGGGACGACATTTGGAGGTGGGGCATTGGCAGCCTCTGCGGCGCTGGTGGTGCTCTCGGAGCTTGAATCGCCGGGTTTCCTCGACGAAGTGGACCGAAAAGGGCGGCATCTGATGGAGCTTGTTGAAAGTTTCCAGCACCCGCTCGTCAAGGATGTGCGCGGCATGGGGCTCATGATTGGTATCGGGGTGAAGGTAGATCCGCATGTGATTGTCGATGCGGCGCGCGCCCACCGGCTGTTGGCGCTGACTGCGGGGGAGGATACGGTGCGGCTTCTGCCGCCGCTTGTGATCACTATGGAAGAAATTGAGCTCGGTGTCTCTGCGCTCAAGCAAGCGCTGGATAGTGCTTCCAACCTTGTGCCAAAGTTGAAGTAAAAGGCGTCATTGTCGCGTCTACTTCTATGAGAAGACTTACGACATTCTCTGGAGGTAGATACCGATGCAATCCTTTCCGTTCTGTCCGAATCCGCAGTGTAGCTGGCACAATCGCGCGCCGGAATTTGCATGGGC
>Ga0078972_1004044_pt1 | contig 41717 bp, 35 predicted proteins | sample YelNatPaOPGAMG01_FD_67568 | JGI IMG/M metagenome (GOLD analysis project Ga0078972, IMG submission 67568) | Hot spring thermophilic microbial communities from Obsidian Pool, Yellowstone National Park, USA - OP-RAMG-01 (SPADES assembly) (version 2) | ecosystem: Environmental > Aquatic > Thermal...
GGGCCGCCCCCCCCCCCCCCCCCCCCCCCCCCCCCCCCCCCCCCCCCGCGCGGGGGGGGGGGGGGGGGGGGGGGGGGGGGGCCAGACCAGAAGCCGTTGCTCAGCCGCGGCGCGACGGCCATCCTCCTTGCGCCCTGGCGGCAAGGGGTGCTGGTGCTACGCCTCCTGCCCCGCCCCCCGCCGCACCTTCCCCCTGGCCAGCGACGCGAACACGCCGGCGGTGCAGAGCAGGGCCAGGATGGTGAACAGGGTGCGGGCGCTGGCGACGAATGGCCCCTGCACCTCGGGCGTGACCTTGACCCGGCCCATGTAGAGCACCAGGATGAGCATGGCGATGGCGGTGCTGGTGGTCTGGCCGGTAAGGCGCATGGTGCCCAGCACGCCCGAGGCCACGCCATAGTGCGGCCTGCCGACCGAGCTCATCACCGCGTTGGTATTGGGCGAGGAGAAGAAGGCAAAGCCCAGGCCCAGCAGGATCAGCGCGGCGATGATCAGGCCCATGGGTGTGCCCTGGCTCAGGAAGGCCAGGAGCACGAGCCCCACCACCGTCAGCGCCATGCCCACCGAGGCGACGGCCCGGGGTTCCACCCGGTCCGACAGGCGGCCGGCCAGGGGCGAGAAGATGGCCTGCATGGCGGGCTGGGCCAGGAGCACCAGGCCCGCCCCCTGCGGGCTGAGGCCCTGGGTATACTGCAGGTACAGGCTCAAGTAGTAGCTCACCGCGTTGGTGGCGCTATAGTTCAGCAGGGCGGCCAGGTTCGAGAAGGCAAAGACCGGGTTCTGCCGGAACAGGCCGATCTCCAGCACCGGGCTGGCCTGCCGGCCCTCCCACACCACGAAAAGGACCAGCCCCGCCAGCCCGGCCGCCAACAGCATCGCCCCCTGGAGGCCGGGCAGTTGCGAAAAACCGTACATCACCGCCACCAGCGCCAGCCCGTATATCACTGAACCTGCCAGGTCGAAGGATTGGCCGCGCGCCTCGGCCCACTCGGCACCCAGCTTCCAAATGGCCAGCACGATGATGAGAAGCGCCAGGGGCAGGGTCGCCAGGAAGATGGCTCGCCAGCCCAGCGCCTGGGTCAGAAAGCCGCCCACGAACGGCCCCAGCGACAGCCCCAGGTAGGTGGCGGCCACATTCACCCCCAGCGCCTGGCCCCGCTCGGCCGGGCCATACACCGAGGTGAGGATGGCCGTGCCGGTGCCAAAGATCATGGAGGAGCCGATCCCCTCCACCACCCGGCAAACCACGAGCACCGGCAGCGACCATGCGCTGGCCGAGAGGATGGTCGAGACGGCGTAGATGACGACGCCCCAGATAAAGACCTTCTTGCGCCCATGGATGTCGGCAAAGCGGCCCATGGGCACCAGGAACATGGCCGCCGCCAGCGAGTAGCCCAGCGTCACCCAGCCCAGGGAGACTGCGTCGCTGCCGAACTCGTTGCCGATGGTCGGCAGGGCAATGACGATGGCCGAGACCATGAAGGGGGTGAGGAAAGAAGCAATGGCAGCCACCACCAGGGCGCTGCGCTTGACCGAGGCTTGGTCCATCCAGCCCTCTCTCCATCCAGGTGGCCCCGGGGCCGCTTCCAGGCCCCGGCGCTAGCGGCTCGTCCGGCGCCGGACCGGCTCGGCCGGCCCGTAGGGGGCGGGGATGTACTCCACCGAAGGGCGCCGCATCCCTGCCTGCGGGAAGAGGTTCATGATCTCGTACACTTCCTGCGGCATCTCTGTGCTCACCGGCAGGCCCAACTGGCGCGCCTCATCCACCGTGATGGGGTAGTCGTGGGTCCAGGTGCCGGTAGAGAGGGTCTCGGCCAGCGCGGCGGCCCGGTCGGCGGGCAGGCGATCGCTCAGGATGGTGGCGACCGTGTGTTGCACCTGGGCGATGGCCTTGCGTGCCTGGTCGGCCATGATCAGGGTCTGGTCGTCGACCTTGTTGATGTCCTTCTGCTCGAGCACCTTGAGCACCGACGCCGCCGGCCACTGGCCGATCTGTGGGTCCACCGGCCCCAGCACGGCGTTCTCGTCCATGACGATCTCATCGGCCGCCAGGGCGATGAGGGTGCCGCCCGACATGGCGTAGTGGGGCACAAAGACGGTCACCCGCGCCTCGCGCCGCTGCAGGGCGCAGGCAATCTGCTCGGCGGCCAGCACGAGCCCGCCGGGCGTGTGCAGGATCAGGTCGATGGGCACCTTGGGGTCCGTCAGCTTGATCGCCCGCAAGACGGCCTCCGAGTCCTCGATGTCGATGTAGCGGGCCAGGGGGATGCCCAAGAGCGAGATGGTCTCCTGGCGGTGCACCAGCACGATCACCCGGCTCTTGCGCTTCAGCTCCAGCCTGTGGAGCGCACGCCGGCGCGCCGCATCCAGCATCCCCTGGCGGAGCATCGGCTGCAGCGACATGAAGAAGAACAGGAGAAGGAGCAGGATGGAAAAGGGATCTGAGAACATGTTTCCACACTCCAGTCGCGTCTACCAGGGCCAATACTCGTCGGCGTGGAAGTGCCTGTAGCGGCGCCGCTCGAACACCTTGACCAGCAGCAGGCCGGCCACAAAGCCGCCTACGTGCGCCCACCAGGCCACGCCCCCGTAGGTGTCGACCGAACCGGCGAACCCCAGGGCAAAGAGCCCGTTGAAGAGCTGCGACACGAACCAGAAGCCGATGAAGAGCAGGGCAGGCACCTCGATGAACCAGGGCAGGATGAACCCTGGGATGAGCGTGAGCACGCGCGCCCCGGGAAAGAGCACGAGATAGGCGCCCATCACCGCCGAGATGGCGCCGCTGGCGCCGATGGTAGGCACGGTCGAATCGGGGCTGACCAACACGTGGGCCGCCGCAGCCGCCACACCGCCCAACAGGTAGAAGATCAGGTAGCGCCCGTGGCCCATGCGGTCCTCGACGTTGTCGCCAAAGATGTACAGCACCCACATGTTGCTGATGAGATGCCACCAGCCCCCGTGCAGGAACATCGAGGTCAGGATCGTCCACCCCTGGGCCAGGCCGGGGTGGGCCAGCAAGCGCGCGGGCACCAGGCCGAAGGTGGTGGTGAGGGCATTCAGTTGGCGCGCACTCAGAGAGGCCTCGAAGAGGAAGATGAGGACGTTGCCCGCGATCAACAGCCAGTTCATCACTGGCAGGTCGCGGGCGCGCACAGTATCGCGAAGCGGCAACATTCGAACCTGCTTTCGCTCAATCCAAGTGCCCCAGGCAGCACACGCCGCCTCAAAAGCATTGTAACGGCAAGCCAAGTACAAGTCAAGGAGGCGCCCAAGCCCTTGCCCAGCAACCGGCCAGTTGGTAATTGCCGCACTCCATGCTATAATCGCGCTGCCTGGCGCCCATCGGAGCTCCGCTCAGCCGCCGTTGTGCTCCCCCACCTTCCGAGCCGGTTCGAGGCCGCCCAGCCCACCATCCTCTCTATCATAGGAGCCATCTGTGCCCAAGTGCCTGCGCATGCCTCTGGTAGGACTGTTCATCGCCCTGGCCGTTGCCGTACCGTGGTTGGCAGTGCCCCGGTCGGTCGAGGGCCATGTTCGCGACGCCGAGACCGGCCGGCCGCTGGCGCGCGCGACGGTCAAGGTGGGCACTCAACAGCTGGCCGCCGACGCCGAGGGGCACTTTGCCGTGGCCGGCGTGCGTGGGTTGGCCAGCGTGTGGGCCATCGCCGCGGGCTATGAGCCTGCGCACACCAGCCTGCCCCTGGGCATGCTGCTGGGCCTCCAGCACGAGCTGGCCCTCGACCTCAAGCCCACCCAGGTGGCGGGCACCGTCACCGACGCCGCCACCGGCCAGCCTGTGGCGGGGGCCACGGTGCAGGCGGGCCAGCTCGAGGCCCAGACCGACGCGGCCGGCCGCTATGTGCTCAAGCGCCTGCTCCCCGGCGACACCATCGTCGCCCGCGCCCGCTACTACCAGGACTCGGCGCCGGTGGCCTACCAGGGCCAGGCAACGGCCGACCTGTCGCTGGCCCTGCTGCCGGTGACGGTGCAGGTGTCGAACCTCTTCACCGGCGAGCCCCTGCCGGCCGCCCAGGTCGCGGCGGGCGGCCAAGCCGTCGAACTCGACGCCCAGGGCCGCGCTACCCTGGCCCGCCTGGCGCCCCAGACCCCCATCACCGCCACCCTGGCCGGCTTTGCCCCGGCCACTGTGCCCGCCAGCCCGGGCGACGCCATCGCCCTCAAACTGCGCCCCAACACCCTGCGCGGCACGGTGCGCAACCAGGAGGGCCAGCCCCTGGCCAACGCCCTCGTGCTCCTGCGCGCGCCCGGCGAGGACCCTCGCCCCACCTACACCAACCCGGCGGGCGAGTACCAGTTCGATAACGTGCCTGCCGACGCCACCCTGCTGGTGCGCATGGCCGGCTACGCCCGCGCTGAGCGCCCCTTGGGCACCGCGACGAGCCTCGACTTCCAGTTGCAGCCCTTTGTGGCCAAGGGCCTCTACATTCCCTTCGGCCTGCTGGTGAGGGGTGTGGAAGAGAACGTGCAGGAGGATATCGACCTGGTCTCGCGCACCGAGATGAATGCGGTGGTGATCGACATCAAGGGCGACCGGGGCTACCTGGCCTTCAAGCCCACGGACCCGCTCCTCCAGCAGATCGCCGTCACCTACGAGTACATCGGCGACCTGCACAAGGTCCTCGACGAATGCAAGAGGCGTGGCCTCTACACCATCGCCCGCCTCGTCGTCTTCAAAGACAACGTCCTGGCAGAGGCCCGGCCCCAGTGGGCGGTGCACCGCGGCGATGGCAGCCTGTGGAGGGATACGGAGGGCCTGGCCTGGGCCGACCCCTTCCGCAAGGAGGTGTGGGAGTACGACCTGGCCATCGCCAAGGAAGCGGCAGCCATGGGCTTCGACGAGGTCCAGTTCGATTACGTGCGCTTCCCCTCCGATGGCGATATCTATGACATGGAGTTCAGCCAGGAGACGAACCGCGACGCGCGCTGCCAGGCCATCTCGAGCTTTCTGGCCTACGTCCGCAAGGAGCTCGACAAGACGGGCGTCTTTTTCTCCGTCGACCTCTTTGGGCTCGTCACTTCGGTGGACCCCAACGTGCGCCTGGGCGACCTGGGCATCGGCCAGCGGCTGATCGACGTGGCGCCGTGGGTCGACTATATCTCGCCCATGGTCTACCCTTCCACCTACCTGCCCGGCCACCTGGGCCTGCCCGACCCCTGGCGCCAGCCTTACGAGGTGGTCAAGATCTCCATCGACGACGCCCACAAGCAGGTGCAGACCCTGATCCGCCCCTGGCTGCAGCACTATTCGCTGTGGGGGGTGCAATATGGGCCGCGCGAGTTCCGCCTCGAGAAGCAGGCTGCAGCCGATGCCCATGCCTGGGGCTGGCTCTTCTGGAATGCCGGGGGCGTGTACGACCCCCTGGCCTTCGACCCCAAGTGAACACAATGCCTGCTGCTTGCACTTTTCGATTCGGGTTGACTCGCCTGACGAGCAGCCTATACTGTGCAGCATACGAAATGCGCGCCATTACATGACGGATTGTAGTGTCGCTGCACTTTCGCCAAGGTTCGGAGAATTGCACCGAGCCGAGTTGACAAAAGGTGACTTTGCGTGTAAACTCTGCATTGTGTGAATCCACTATTTGTAGAGGAGGTTCGATATGGAAGTCGAGGTTGTCAGCAAGACCGAGCTCGCCCGGAGGACGAGGGAGGTCATCGACAGGGTACGTCACGGCGGCCGACACGTGGTCGTGGAAAACTATGGCTCCCCTGAAGTGGCGATTATCGACATCGAGGAGTATCGGCATCTGATGGCGTTGGCGCAGCGGGAAGCCGAGGCTCAGCGTCGCCGCGAAGAGGAGAGCCTGATCGACCGCCTGACGGCGACCCGCCGGCTGACCCGCCAGGAGGCGGCCGAGCTGATCGCCCATGCCCGCGAAGAGGTCCAGAGGCTCATGGCCGAAGGTGCCAGCAGCGGCAACGGCGGCAAGGAGCGGGAACGCGAGGTGGCCGGAACCCCATCGAGCGGCCGCGGCGCATCCTGACCCCTTCGTCTCTGCCCACAGCAATCGGGCGAGGGAGATAACAGGCCAGGCCCTGGCAGCCTTCCGGGGCCCCATGCTTGTCCATCGGAGGAACGGGCCAGAGGATGGCAGGTCGGCCTTCAACCCCACGCTGAAGCGCCAGGTACCCCCTGGCGCTTCGACTTTTACGGCGCCCACTCCAACCATGCATCCAGGGCATGGCCCGAGCCATCGTCGGCCTCGGCGCGCACCTCGAGCAGCCCATCGGCATCGAAGCCAAAGCCCACGCGTACGCGGCAGCCCGAGCCCCCATCGGCCGGCAGCTCCACCCGCAGGGTGCCACAACGTTCGTTGCGGCGCGCGACAGGCTTGTCGCCCTCGTAGAGGGGGACCTCCAGCAGCTCCCCCTCCTCCGCGCTGGCGAACACCCTCCAGGCCGGCTGGGTGGGCAGGCCCCGGCCGCGGGGCAGCACCACGTCCATGCGCCCGCCGTCGCCCTCCAGCCCCACGTCGTAGCGGCTCAGCCCGCCCACGAACGGTGCCACCACGCTGCCGCAGTGTGGGCACGAGCCGGCGCCGGCAGGGGCCACCAGCCCGCAGCGGTGGCAGCGCAACCCTTCATCGCCGCTCCAGGCGCGGGCCAAGGGGGCGCCGGCCCGCTGCCGCGCCGCCCGCAGCGAGGTGCCGCACTTGTGGCACGAGAGCCCTTCGGGCCGGTTGGGCACAAAGCAGCGCGGGCACGCCAGGCGGGCCTCGCCGCTCAGGCGACTGCCGCAGCGGGGGCAGGCCGTGGCCTCGCGGGGCGACGCGACCCCGCAGGTGGGGCAGCGCACTTGGCCCACCAGGGCGGCCCACAGGGCGGCCCCCATGGCGGTGCCGGTGAGGGGGTTGAAATCGCGCAGAAAGCGCGCGCGGCGCAGGCGGCGGGCGAGCTCTGCCTGCCAGAACGGCATGCGGCTGGCGGCGCCGGCCAACAGCACGGCGTCGACCCCCTCTGGGCTCAGGCCGGCCTCGGCCAGGGCCCGCTCGACCGTCTCCAGGGCCTGGGCCAGCCAGGGCTCTGCCATCCCTTCGAACTGGTTGCGGCGCAGCACTTCGTCGAGGCCGACTTTCAGGCCCAGGTCCTCGGGGGCAAGGGCGATGCGCACCTGCTCCACCGTCGAGAGGGCCACCTTGGCCGCTTCGGCCGTGCGGCGCAACCGCCGGCGCAGCGCCCGGCGCGCGGCCTGCGTCTCGTCGAGCAACAGCCCGCGCTCCGCCTGCAGGCGCCGCAAGAGGTGGGCCACAATGGCCTGCGTGAAATCCTCGCCGCCCAGCCAGCGGTTGCCCGCCTGGCCCAGCACCGTGAGCGCGCCGGGGAAGGTGCGCAGCAGCGCCACGCCGAGCGACCCGGCGCCGAAATCGGCCACCAGCATGGTGTGCGGCTCGGCTGTGGGGTGCTCCCAGGCGTAGGCCAGGCCGGCGGCCAGGGTGCTGGGCACCAGCGAGAGCACAAAGAGGCCCGCCCGGTGCGCCGCTTGGCGCAGCAGCGCCAGCTGCCGCTGGCCGAAGGCCAGGGGCGTGGCCAGCACGACGCGGCCCAGCGCCTGGCCCAGGTGCGCCTCGGCCTCCTGGCGCAGGCAATCGAAAAAGAGGGCGGCCAGCTCTTCGGGCGTGTACTCCAGGCCGCCCAACGCCAGGCTGGCCGCCTCGCCCAACCGCGGCAGCCACATCTCCAGGGCCCCTTCGCCGCTCGCGAGGGCGTCGTGGCCCCACACGAGCCCGCCCTGGGGGTCAAGGGCCAGCGCGGCAGGGGTCAACGGGCTGTGCTCGCGGTTGGGGATGAGGCGCGGCTCGCCCCCGGCCAGCACCGCCATGACCGCCTTGCTCGCACCCAGGTCGAGGCCAATCGCCGGCACCGGTGCCCCTCCACCCAACGAGGGAACTGAAGGAACTGTGGAACTGGAGGAACTGATGGGGCTGCCCCCTCAGTTCCCCAGTTCCCCCAGTTCCTTCAGTTCCTTTTCTCTACTACTTGTGCCCGCACACGTCGATGACGTCCCTCAGCACAGCCGCCGCCGTCGGCAGTGGGTCGGGCTCGTCGATGGCGGCTACGATGGTGCCCATGGTATCGGTGGTGTAGCGCACGCCCATCTGCCAGGCGGTGAGGCGCGCCAGGGGGTGGGTGGCTTCGAGGGCGGTGGGCCGCACCGAGAGCTGGTAGTCGCTGCCCACGCGCTCGGCCAGCGCCAGCAGCTTGATCACCTTGCCCGCCCGCGAGGCCTGGCCCAGATGCCTGGGGGTGACGCCCCGGATGCCCTCGACCTGCACGTCGCCCAGCGCCGTAGGCCGGCCGAGGACGCTATTGGCCACGATGACCAGCTTGGCGGCGGCATCCCAGCCATCCACATCGAGTGAGGGGTCGGCCTCGGCGTGGCCCCGGCGCTGAGCCTCGGCCAAGGCCTCCTCGTACGACAGCCCCTCCTCAGCCATGGTGGTGAGGATATAGTTGGTGGTGAGGTTGAAGATGCCCTCCACCCGTTGCACGGTGCTCCCGGCCAGGTCGCGCCGGCCCAGGTTGACCGTGGGCAGGCCCCCGGCCACGGCGGCGCTGAAGGCCAGGCGTACGCCCGTTTGCGCGGCCAGCCCCATCACCTCCTGGTAGGCCAGCACCAACGGCCCTTTCGACGATGTGACCACCGGTATGCCGCGGCCCAAAGCGTCGCGGATGCAGCCCAGGCCCGGCTGCGCGTCGCGCAGGTTGGTGGGCGTCGCCTCGATGAAGAGGTCGGGCGCCGCCTCGGCCAGCGCAGTGCGCGCTGCCAGGCCGGGCCGGCCGGCCCCCGGGTAGGCCGCCACGCCCTGGCGCCCCTCCTTCATCGCCACGATGCGCGCCGGGTCGAGGCCGGCCGGGTCGAGCGCAGCCCCCGACGAATCGGCAGCGCCCACCGGCAGCAGGCGCAGCCCGTAGCGCGAGGCCAGAATGCCCTCTTGGCTCGCCACCAAGCCCATGAAGCGCCGGCCGATGGCCCCCAGCCCGGCGATGAAGAAACGAACGGTGCGCAGCTCTGGTTGGACCATGACAGATTCTCCCTCCTCACACGGACGCTGCCGTAGTGGCCGGGATTCTATCCCGGCCACCCACTACGAACGTGACGGGCGTTGGGCTCGTAGTCGGCGCTTTCAGCGCCCTGAAGCCCGCAGCCTGGCGCGAATAGCGGAGGCGGCGCCATGGCGCAGGCGTCAAGGCGCTAAAGCGCCCACTACGAACGTGACGGGCGTTGGGCTCGTAGTTCGTAGGCCGGGATTCTATCCCGGCCGCCTACTGCGCCCTACGTCGCCGCGCGGGGGCGCTAAAGTCGACGGTCAGCGCCTCGTCGTCGGGCTGCTCCTTGGGCAGGACGAAACGGAAGGTGCTGCCCTTGCCCTCCTCGCTCTCGACCCAGATGCGCCCGCCGTGGTACTCGACGATGTGCTTGCAGATGGTCAGCCCCAGCCCTGCACCGCGATACGAGCGGGTGGCCGAGCTATCGACCTGGTAGAAGCGGTCAAAGATGCGCTCGCGCTGGTCGGCTGGGATGCCGATGCCGGTGTCGGCCACCGACACCTGCACCTCGCCGCCCAGGTCGGCCACCTCTACGGTGACGCTGCCCGACGGGGTGAACTTGATGGCGTTGAAGCACAGGTTGCTGATCACCTGCTCCAGGCGCACCGGGTCGGCCTCGATGGGCGGAAAGTCGAGGGGCACCCGGTTGATCAGCTCCAGGTTGCCCTCCTCGGCCAGGGGCCGCAGGCGTTCGATGACCCCCCGCACCACCTGGCCCAAGAGCACGGGCTCCACCCGCAGGCGGATCTGCCCTGCCTCGAGCCGCGAGTACTCCAGGAGGTCGTTGATCATGCCCTGTAGGATCATGGCCTGCTGGCGCACGGTGCCCAAAAAGTCGCGCTGCATCTCGGTGACCGGGCCGGTCTTGCCCATGAGGATGATGTCCACAAAGCCGCGGATGGAGTGCAGCGGCGTCTTGAGCTCGTGCGAGACGACCGAGAGGAATTCCGACTTGGCACGCTCCAACTCCTTCTGGCGGGTGATGTCGCGCAGCACCACCACCACCCCGCGCACTTCGTTGCCCTCGCCCAACACCGGCGAGGCCAGGGCCTGGTAGAAGCGTGTGGCCCGTTCGCCGCCGGGGGGCAGCGCAATCTCACGGACGATGGAGGGCTGGCCGCCGGCCAGGGTCTCGGCGAAGAGGGCCTCCAGGTCGCGGTTGTTGACGATCTCCGAGAGGTGTTGCCCGGCCACCACATCGCGGCGCATGCCAAAGATCTGCGCCGCCACGGGGTTGAGAGCCGTCAGGCGTAGACGGGCGTCGGTGGCCACGACGGCGTCGCCGATGCCCCGCAGCATGGCCTCCAGCTCGCTGCGTCGCTCCTGCACGCTCTGGTAAAAGCGCGCCGTCTTGACGGCGATGACTGCCTGGTCGGCAAAGGCATCGAGGATCTCCAGGTCCTCTTCCGAGAAGGCTCCGCCCTCGCTGCTCGAGGCTGTGAGCGCGCCAATGGTGCGGCCATCGGCGATGAGGGGCACGCTGATGAGCGAAGCGGCCCCTTCGGCGCGGGCGCGGTCGGCGGCCGAGCCACGCACGCCATCGATGCGCAGGGGCCTGCCGTGTTGCACCACCCAGCGCGCCGCCCGCAGGCCCGGCATATGGCCCGGATCGCCGGCCGGCGCCCCCTGGCCCGAGACGGCCCGCACCACCACGCTGCCCTCGTCTTCATCGTAAAGGGCCAGTGAGCACCGCGCATCGTGCACCACCTGCGAGGCGTTGTCGACGATGCGCGCCAGGAGCTCCTCCAGGGCCATGGCGGCGTTGATGGCCTTTATGCCCTCCTGCAGGGTGCGCAGCTGTTGCACACGCCGGCCCAGGTCGCTCACTGCCTTCTGCAGCGCCTGGCTCGATATCTCGCCCTGAGGTGGGCCGAGGCAGGCCTCCAGCCGGCGCAGCTTCCGTTCGCGCTGATCGAGCAGCCAGCCGGTGCCCAGGCTGCCCAGGGCCGCGGCCAACAGCACCAGGTAGCGGGCGACAAAGGCCGGGTCGAAGACGAAGAACGGCCCACCGGCCACCCAGAGGAGGGCGAGGGCGTAGGCTGGCCCGCAGGCCGCCGCCACCAGGGCCACACCCCGCGTGGCGGGGTAAAGGGGCACCAGGCCGATGAGCAGGAGCAGGTAGAGGAGGTATGCGTCGCTCAGGGGCCCGCCGCTATACACCACGAGCATGCTCACAAAGGCCAGGTCGACGAGCGAGGCCCCCACCACGAGCCCGTGGCCCAGGCCCGACTCCCAAAAACTGCGCAGGTAGGCCGCCCACCCGGCGCGCCGGCCCTGCACGGCACCGTGGCCTGCCCCCTCGATCACGATGTGCCGGCCCGCCAGGAGGGCAGCAAAGAGCAGGGCAAAGCCCAGGTAGAGGAGGATGCCCTGGGCCGCCCCTCCTGGCAGCAAGCCCTGGTGCGCCGAGCGGACGAGCGCCATGCCCAGCAGAGCGAACACGATGCGCAGGGGCGTGCCCAGCCAGCCCTCCGCGGCGAGCACGGAGCGCAGCCCGACCGCAGCCGAGGGCTCGTGCCTAACCGTTTCCATGGTCCACCTGGCCTGCCGGCCCCTGGAGCAGGGTGCAGCGCCACAGCCCCTGTGAGGTGCCGACGAAGAGGCGCCGGGGATCCGACGGGTCGACCGCCAGGGCCGTCACCGAGCCGCGCAGGAAGGTGCGGCCCAGCGACTGCCAGGTGGCGCCGCCGTCGGGCGAAGAGTAGAGGCCGCCGGCCACGGCGACGAAGAGCCGGTCGGGCGGGCCGGGCGCCACGGCCAGAGCGGATACGGCGCCGGCCATGGCCGGCTCGCCGATCTCGCGCCACGACACCCCGCCATCCCCGCTGGAGTACAGGCCGTGGTCGGAGGCGGCGTAAGCGCGGCCCTGCCCCGGCGCGGCCAGGGCGAGCACCGAGTGCCCGGCCAGGGCCGAGCGCCAACTGGCGCCGTGGTCGGCCGTGACCCAGAGGCCGTCTCCTTGGGTGCCCGCGTAGAGCACATCCCCGTCGCTTGCCAGCGCCAGCACCCTCGCAGCCGTGGGCCGGCTGCCTTCCTCGAACCAGGTATCGCCGCCGTCGACCGAGCGATAGTGGCGGTTGGCGCCGGCTGCGTAGGCGACGCCATCGGGGGCCACCGCCAGGGCTTCCACAACGCGCGAGCCCAGCCCGCGCCGCGGCACCCAGTGTTGGCCGCCATCCACCGACTTGAAGAGGTTGGGCTGGCCGTGCGCCTGGGCTGCATCGAAGGCCAGCAGCAAGAATTGGGGCTCTCTGGGCGCCAGGGCCAGCGGGCCGGCCGTCATGGCCCCCATCCGGTCGCGCGGCAGGTAGCGATCGGGCGCCAGCCAGTTCCGGCCTCCGTCGGGAGAGATGAAGATGCCCCATCGCCCCACCAGCACGTAGACGACGGGGCTGCGCTCGCCGGTGGCGGCCACAATCTGGCGCACGGGCCCCGTGGCCGCCAGGCTGGCGAGGCGGTCCCAGCGCTCGGCGGCGGGGGCATGGGGCATGGCCACGAGGCCTGCCCAGGCCAATGCAAAGGCCGCGCTTACGCCCAGCAGCGAGCGCCAGGGCCCCACCATGGCCCGGAGCCAACGGCCGGCGTGTCGCGCGGCGGCGCGGGTGGTGCGCATGGCCCCTTCCCTCACGGCACCGCTGCAGCGGCGGGCGCCAGCGCGGGGGTGGGCGCCGGCAGCGGGGCCGGCGTGAGCGACAGCGAAATCTGCGCGGCGCGGGCCTGCACGCTGGGGTCACGGCCGCAGCGCGCCTCCACCGCCTGGTAGTCGGCCAGGGCATCGCGCAGTTGCCCTGCCTGGTAGCGCGCGTTGGCCCGCTCCTTCTGCGCCTGGCAGAGCAGGTCGCGGGCGCGGCCGCCGGTCAGGTCCACTGCCTCGCGCAGCAGGGGCTCCAGGGCGCGCACGGCGGCATCCCAATCGCGGGCCTGGGCGCTCGTTGCCCCCTGCAGGTAGCTGCGCGCCTCCCACAGCGCCATCTGGGCCCAGGTGGCGCCGGGCTGGGCCTGTGCTGCGCGTTCGATCAGATCCACCGCATCCTGGATCTCGTCGGGCGAGCGGGCGGCGGCCAGCGCCTCCTGGCCGCTCTCGAGCAAGGCTTCGCACAGGTAGTCGGCCACCCGGTCGCTCCGGTAGGTGGCATCCTCGGCCTGCACCTGTTGCAGGGCGTAGATTACCTCGGGCCAGCGGCGCTGGTTGCTCAGGTCGAGGGCCTGCTTCAGCAGAGTGGCGCAAAGCTTGCCCTTCTGGGCGGCGCTGACGCGCTCGAGCGGTGCACCGCGCGGCTCGGGCGGGTGTTGGGGGTCCACCTGTTGGGCGGCCCTGAAATCGGCCAGGGCGCCCTGCCACTGCTCGGCTGCCTGGGCATACTGCTCCTGCTCTTCCAGGGCCTGTGCTGCCCGCGCGCGCTCGTCGCCCCGGGCATAGTAGGCGGCCCACAGCCCATCGCGGGCCTCGGCGTCGCCCGGCGCCAGGAGCAGCCACTCTTCGTAGGCGTCGATCGCCCGCGACCAATCGCCCGTGGCCGCCAGGGCCGGTGCCCGGCTGTGCAGGTCGTGGATGCGCCCGGCGGCCCGTGCGGTGATGAGGTGGTAGGCAAAAAAAGCCACGGCTGCCACCAGCGCCACCCCGGCCAGGCCGGCCGGCACGCGCCAGCGCGCCTTGGCCAGCAGGGCACCGATGGAGGAACGCGGTCGAGCAGGGGAAGGCGCGGTTGTGGAGATGCCAGGGAGAGAATCGAGGCGGATGAAGATTGCCAGCTCATCGAGCACCGCATCGATGCCCCGGCGCCCCGGCTCCACCGCCTTGAGCCGCATCAGGTCCTCTCGGGCCTGCTGCCACTCACGCCGGCGGTAGTGAGCCATGGCCTGCTGGTACAGCGCTTCGCCGCTCACGGCATTCTCGCAAGAACCGGGAGAGCCCCTTTGCACACCACGAGACTCCGGCATGGGACCAAGACCTCACCTGACCATGGAAGCGGGGTTCCTTGCCGGCTATTATACAGGAAATTTGAATTCCTGGCGAAAAGCAGGTGCGCAGCACTCTAGACGATTCGCCGCGGCCGTGCGGCCTCGGCTGTGCGCAGCTCCACGGCCTGGGCCTCATAGCCGGGCCGGCCGAGGAGGGCATAGGTGGCGATTTTGCCTGCCTCTACGCCCGGCTGGTCGTAGGCGTTGACGGCGTAGAAGAGGCCGCTGAGGGCCGTCTGGATCTCCATCATGTACAGGAACTGGCCGACGGTAAAGGGGTTGACCTCGGGCACGATGTAGGTGGCGTTGGGCCGGCCGGCCTGGGCCAGGGCGATGGCCGTGGCCTCGCGCTCGGCGTTGATCAGCTCGGCCAGGGAATGGCCGCCCAGGTAGGCGATGCCCTCCTCGTCGGGCCGGGCCTGCGGGATCGGCGCCTCGTCGCCAAAGCGCTCCACCGCCACAAAGCTGATCACCTTGTCGGCCGGTCCTTCGACGTAGAGCTGGATCTGCGAGTGCTGGTCGGTGGTGCCCAGGGCCAACACCGGCGTGGGGCCCACGTGCACGCGGCGCCCCATGAGGTTCATCTTTTTGCCCAGGCTTTCGGCCCAGAGCTGGCGCCACCAGTCGGCCACGTCGCGCAGGCGCTGGCTGTAGGGCATCAGCACCGAGATGCGCTGGCCGCGGTGGTAGGCCAGGTGTTGCAGGGCTGCCGCCATGCCGGGCACGTTGCGGCGCAGCGCGCGCACCCAGGCCAGCTCATCGGCATAGGCGGCGCCGGCCAGGAGCTCCTCGAGATCGATCCCCACCAGGGCCGCGGGCACCAGCCCCACCGGCGAGAGCACCGAGAAGCGCCCGCCGACGCCCTCCGGGATGGCAAAGCTCCGGTAGCCTTCGCGGGTGGCAATCTCGCGCAACGGGCCTTTCTCGGGGTCGGTGATGGCCACCAGGTGGCAGGCCGCCCCCTCGCCCAGGCGCGCCTCGAGCCAATCGCGGGCGATGAGGAATTGGGCCATCGTCTCGGTGGTGCTGCCCGACTTGCTGGTGACGATGACCAGCGTGCGTTCGGGGTCGAGCAAACGCAGGGCAGCCATGACCCAATCGGGGTCCACATTGTCGAGCACCCACAGGCGGGGGCGGCGGCGCTCTTCGGGCGACAGATAATCAGAGTAGAAGGGCAGGAGGGCCGTCTTGAGGGCGGTCACGCCCAGGGCCGAGCCGCCGATGCCCAAGACGAGGACGTCGTCGTACACCCCTTCCACCTCGCGCGCATAGGCGAGGATCTCGGCGACGCTCTCCTTCTGGTAGGGCAGGTCCATCCAGGCCAGGTCTTTGGGCCCCCGTCGCATGCGCAGCACGTCGAGGGCGGCCATCAGGCGGCCTTCCATCTCGTCGAGCTGGTCCTCGGTGGCGCCGCGGTTCTCGCCCACCACGTCGGCCATCATGTTGGTATAGTCGTAGCGAATGCGCATCGAATCGCGCCAGTTCACGTCTTCATAACGGGCCATGGTCTGCTCCTTGCCGCAGAGGGCAGCCTGCATCGTGGGCACAGAAGGTGGGCTCAAGATAGCACACTCACCGGCGAGCGTCAAGGCAGTGGCAGGGGCGGGGCGTATCCCACAATCGCCGGTGAATCTGCTGGCCGCAGAAGCCGTGAGGGTCATTCTGAGTATCCCAGGGCTCGCGCAGCCCTGGGCCAGGTAAAGGAACTTGCTGCGACCAGGGGTGGCAGCCGGGTGCTGGGCTCCGCTCGCTCCCGGCCCGGCCCCTGGGTGGGGGCGAAGCGTCTAGCCCGGTCCCTGGCCCGGCACCAACCGAGGTTCCTCAAGAGCGGCAGGGGTGGTCAGGCAGCACAGAGGATTCTTCGCTCGCTTGGCGCCAGGCTGAGAGCTGGCCGCAGGAGCCGCTCAGAATGACAGGCCGGTTCGGTGCCGTGCCGAACGGCTGCGCCCCCTCTGACGGCCAGAGTTTGCGCCGACGATTCTGGGATATACCCGCAGGGGCACTTGCCCGGTGCAAGGGCCGCCTGCGCATTTTGGATGCACCGCCATATAGGAGCGCCGTCTCATCAGAGAAGGAAGGACTCGATGCAAGCCACTCGCGCAGACCTGCGTTGGCTCCTGTTGACTCAGCAGGGCCTTTTGGGCGAGCGCTGCCCCGGCGGCGGCGCGGCGGGCGCGGTTGCCTGGGTGCGCCGGCATGGTTTCCTGATGCTCGAGCCCGAGGCGCGCGCCTTTGCGCCCGGCCATGACCTGGTGCTCTTCAACCGCATCTCGGGCTACCAGGCCGGCGACGTGGAATCGGTCCTCTACGGGGGCCGGCGGCTCATCGAGCACTACCTGCACGTGTTGGGAGCGCTGCCCGCCGAGGATTACCCCCTGATTTACGACCCCGAGCGGGCGGCCAGGGCGTCGCAGCCCGGCTCGATGGGCGCCTGGGTGCTGGCATGCCTGGCGGCCGAGGGCCCCTGCACCCTGCGGGAGCTCCACACGCACCTGGGCCAGAACCACGATGCCCGGCGAGCCCTGGGCGAGGCGGTGCGCGAGCTGTACAGCGCGGGCGCCATCCTGGTGCGCGAGCGCGAGGGCAGCCAGCCGGTGTACGGCCTGGCGCAGGCCGTGCTGGGCGGCGAGGTGCCCGCCCCCGCGCCCCTGGAGGAACGTCTGCACGCCCTGACGCGCCGCAGCCTGCAGGTGCTGGCCCCAGTCACGCGCAGCACCTGGAGCCAGGTGCTCAACAGCATCGGCACGCGCGCGGGCCTGGGCCTGGCCGCCCTCAAACGTGAGAAGAGCCGCCTCATGGCCGGCATGCTGGCCTCGGGCGAGGCGGTCTTGCTGGAGGGCAACGACCTCACGCAGGGCTACATCGTCCCCGCCGATTGGCCGTTGCCCAAGGGCCGCCCGCCCCATGTGGCTCCGCGCGTCTTCTTCCTCTCTCCCCTCGACCCGGTGGTATGGGATGGGCAACGGGCGCGCGACCTGTTCGGCTTCGACGTCCGCCAGCAGGCGTTCCGGCCCACCCTCCGCGAGAGGAGGTTTGTCGCGCCCACCCTGCCCATCCTCTTTGGCCAGGCGTTGGTGGGGCGGTTGGAGGTGCAGATCCACTGGGCCGAGGAGCGCCTGCTGGTGCACGCCGTCCACCTGGAGAACCAGCCGGAGCTGAGCGGCGCCCAATTCCGCGCCGCCTTCGCCGATGCCCTGCACGAGCTGGCCAACTGGCTGGGGGTGCGCGAGATCCGCGCCGTTGGGCCTGTGCCGCCGCGACTGCTCTCTCAACCTTGATAGCCTCATTATCAACTTTCCTCTAGAATCCCACTAACATTTCGGCCAGACCCCTTGACAAGCGGCGGGCTTCGTGATATAGTGTTAGCACTCCACAATCGGGAGTGCTAAGAGCCTATCCGAAAAGCCGCGTAGTCTAGGGCCTTGTGCCCGTTTCGCTGCGCCGCAGCGCCGAATGCGGCACGGGCGACGCCCATAAGGGGCTAGTCTACGGGTTTTTTCGGATGGGCTCTAGGAGCCTATCCGAACTCGGTGCCAAGACCCTATCGGGGCGCCCGATAGGTGCAAGGGGATTCGGCCATGGAGCAGTTGACCGCCCGCCAGGAGGAAATCCTCAGCATCGTCGCGCGCGAGTACATCGCGACAGCGGTGCCTGTGGGCTCGAACACCATCGTACAGCGCTACAAGCTGGGCGTCAGCCCGGCCACCGTGCGCAACGAGCTGGCCCATCTCGAGCGCGAAGGCTATCTGGCCCAAACTCACACCTCGGGTGGGCGCATCCCCACCGACAAAGGGTACCGCTACTTCGTGCGCCGCCTGATGCGCGAGACCGAGCTGCCGTCGAGCGAGCAGCGCATGATCAGCCACCAGTTCCACCAAGTGCAGTTGGACCTGGAGCAGTGGATCAAGCTGGCTGCCGCCGTCCTGGCCCAGGCTTCGCACAGCGCCTCGTTGGTGACGGCGCCGCGCGCCCCCCAGGCGCGTTTCAAGCACGTGGAGATGATTTCGCTCAGCGAGGTGACCGCTCTCCTCATCCTGGTCTTCCAGGATGGCAGTATCCGCCAGCAGATGATGCTGCTGCCGACGCCGACTGCGCAGGAGGAGCTGAGCCAGGCCGCCAACCACCTGAACGCCCTGCTCGCCGGCGCCAACGTGGCCGAGATCCGCAGCGGCCCCGTGGCGACGGCTGCCCTCTCGGCCCTGGAGCGCAACGTGGTCGAACGCGTGCTCGAAGCGTTGGAGCAGATGGACCAGCGCAGCGAGCGCGAGATCTACCGCGACGGCCTGCTCAACGTGCTGCGCCAACCCGAGTTCGCCGAGGTCGAAAAGCTGCGCCAGGTGGTCGAGGTGCTCGAGCGCCGCAGCCTGCTGGAGGCGATCCTGGCTGAGGTGCTGTGGGCCAACGGCGTTCAGGTCATCATCGGCGGCGAAGGCCGGTGGGACGACTTTGGCGATTACAGCCTGGTCCTCTCGCCCTATGGCGTGCGCGGTGAGGCCAACGGCGTCGTCGGCGTGTTGGGCCCCATCCGCATGCCCTACGACCGGGCCATCTCATCGGTGCGCTATGTGGCGCGGCTGATGAGCAGCCTGGTGGAACACATGTATGGGTATTAGCAGCGCTACAGATGGCCATGCCCTGGCACCGGGCAACCGGGTTGCACGCTTCGCACCCGCCCGGTAGGGAATCCTCCCGGGCCAGGGCCGGGTGGCAGCAGCGCCCAATGCCCGGCTGCCACCCAGGTGGCGACGCGAGCAGATGACAGGGAGCTAGGAGGTGTCGGAGCGAATGGTGGATGATGTGGAGAGGAAGGTAGAGGGGGCCCAGGCGCCGGAGCCTGAGCCCGCCCCAGAGGCCGCGGCGCAGGCCGCGGAGCCGAGCCTCGAACAGCAGCTGGCCGAGGCCAAGGCCCAGGCCGCCGAGTATCTGGACCAGTGGCGCCGCACGGCTGCCGACCTGAGCAACTACCGGAAGCGGACGGAGCGCGAGCGCGAAGAGATCACTCGCTTCAGCAATGCGGCGCTCCTGACCCGGCTCTTGCCGGTGATCGACGATTTCGACCGGGCCATGGCTGCCCTGCCGCCGGACCTCAGGCAGCTCACTTGGGTCGAGGGCGTGGCCCTGATCGATCGCAAGCTGCGCCTGATCCTCGAAGCCGAGGGCCTCAGGCCCGTCGAAACGGTCGGCAAGCCGTTCGACCCCGAGAAGCACGAAGCGGTCATCCGCGAGGAGACCGATGCCTATCCCGATGGGCAGATCCTCGCCGAACTGCAGAAAGGTTACGAGCTGAACGGGCGCGTGCTGCGCCACGCCTTGGTCAAGGTGGCAGTGGCCAAGGCCAGAGAAACAGGAACCGAAGCAACCGGGGAACCCGGGGCAACTGGGGAAGCTGGGGAGGCTGGCGCTGCCGGAGCGGCATAGCCCGGCATCGCCGCAGGCCACAGGCAGGTTGTCTCCTCAGTTCCATCAGTTCCCTGGACCGTATGGAGTGCACTGTAGAGCAGTCTTAGGAGGCTGTAGACAATGGGCAAGATTGTAGGCATTGACCTGGGCACCACGAACTCGGTCATCGCCGTCATGGAGGGCGGCGAGCCGGTGGTGATCCCAACTTCTGAAGGCAGCCGCCTGCTGCCTTCGGTGGTGGCGATCAACCCCAAGACGGGGGAGCGCATGGTGGGCCAGGTGGCCCGCCGCCAGGCCATCACCAACCCTGAGAACACGATTTACTCGATCAAGCGCTTCATGGGCCGCAAGTTCTCGGACCCTGAGGTGCAAAAGGCCATAAAGCGCCTTCCCTACAAGGTCACTGAGGCACCCAACGGCGACGTGCAGGTGTGGATGGGCGGCAAGGCCTACTCGCCGCCCGAGATCTCGGCCATGATCCTGCAAAAGCTCAAGGCCGATGCCGAGGCGTACCTGGGCGAGCCGGTGACCCAGGCCGTGATCACCGTACCGGCCTACTTTAACGACGCGCAGCGCCAGGCCACCAAGGACGCAGGCCGCATCGCCGGCCTGGAGGTCCTGCGCATCATCAACGAGCCGACCGCATCTTCCTTGGCCTACGGCCTGGACAAGAAGAAGGACGAGCAGATCGCCGTCTACGACCTGGGCGGCGGCACTTTCGATATCTCCATCCTGAGCCTGGGCGAGGGCGTCTTTGAGGTCAACTCGACCAACGGCGACACCTTCCTGGGCGGCGACGACTTTGACCAGCGCATCATCGACTGGATCGCCGATGAGTTCCGCAAGGAGCAGGGCATCGACCTGCGGCAAGACCGCATGGCCCTGCAGCGCCTCAAGGAGGCCGCCGAGAAGGCCAAGATCGAGCTCTCGTCGGTGATGCAGACCGAGATCAACCTGCCCTTCATCACCGCCGACGCGTCGGGGCCCAAGCACCTGCAGATGACCCTGACCCGCGCCAAGCTCGAGCAGTTGGTCGGCGACCTGGTGGAAAAGTCCATGGTCCCCGTGCGTCAGGCGCTGCAGGACGCCAAGCTGGATACCGGCGACATCGACGAGGTGGTGCTGGTGGGCGGCCAGACCCGCATGCCCCTGGTGCAGGAGACGGTGCGCAAGTTCTTCGGCCGCGAGCCGCACAAGGGGGTCAACCCCGATGAGGTCGTGGCCGTCGGCGCTGCCATCCAGGCCGGTGTGCTGGGCGGCGAGGTGAAGGACGTGCTGCTGCTCGACGTGACGCCGCTCACGTTGGGCATCGAGACCCTGGGCGGGGTGGCCACGCCGCTCATTGAGCGCAACACCACCATCCCGACCAGAAAGAGCCAGATCTTCTCGACGGCATCCGACGGGCAGACCAGCGTGGAGATCCACGTGGTGCAGGGTGAGCGCCCCATGGCTGCCGACAACAAGACGCTGGGCAAGTTCATCCTCGATGGCATCCCGCCCGCTCCGCGCGGCATCCCGCAGATCGAGGTGACCTTTGATATCGACGCCGATGGCATCCTGCACGTCTCCGCGCAAGACAAGGCCACCGGCCGCGAGCAAAAGATCACCATCACCGCCTCCAGCGGGTTGAGCAAGGAGGAGGTCGACCGGCTGGTCAAGGAGGCCGAGCGCCACGCAGCAGAGGACCGCCGTCGCAAGGAAGAGGTGGAGGCGCGCAACCAGGCCGACAGCATGGCCTACAGCGCCGAGAAGACGCTGCGTGAGCTGGGCGATAAGGTGCCCGGCAACGTGAAGAGCGAGGTCGAGGCCAAGGTCAACGCCGTGCGCGAGGCGCTCAAGGGCTCGGACATCGAGGCGATCAAGCGCACCACCCGTGAGCTCTCCGAGGCGCTGCAGCGCATCGGCGCGGCCATGTACCAGCAGGAGGCAGCCCCCGGCGGCGCCGCTGGCAGCGGCCCGGCGTCGGGCCAGGGGGGCAGCGGCCCCAGCGACTCCGGCACCGTCGAAGGCGAGTTCCGCGAGGTCTAGATGCAACAGTAGGCCGGGTTTCGAAACCCGGCCTACTTTCTTCCGCGGCACGATGCCGCGCCTACGGTTGCGGGCACCCCGCACGTGGCCGGGGCATCGTGCCGCGTACCCCTCGCGGCAACATGCCGCGCCTACATGCGGCCCCCATACCTGCAACGTTGGCCTGAGATTTGCTACGCCCATGCACGGCGGGCAGGTCCTGCCGGCCATGTTGCTGCGCCAGGAGTAGGGATTGCCATCGTGAAGACCATTCTGGTGGTGGATGACGAAGAGGCAGTGGTGGAGTTCATCGGTTCGCTCCTCGAAGAGGAGGACTATCGCATCCTGCGCGCCTACGACGGCCGCAGCGCGCTGGAGATTGCCCGCAATGAGCACCCCGACCTGATTCTGTCGGACATCATGATGCCCATCATGAACGGCCTCGAGTTCTGCCGCCAACTGCGCGAGACTCCTGAGACCGCCGACATCCCCGTAATCCTCATGACCGCAGGCCGCTCCACCGACCACGCCTGCCCCGGCGCCACCGTGCTGCCCAAGCCCTTCGACCTGAACACTCTGGAGGAGGTCGTGGCCCGCAAGCTGGCCGAGCCCACCCCTTGACCCCTAGCCAACGAACTGGATCAGCCCTCGCTTGCCGCTGATGAGCCATTGGGCGTCTTCGCGGGCCAGCTCCTCGGCCCGGCCCTCCGCCAGCCCCACAATGATCTCGGCTTTGAGGGTGCGCAGCACCACAAAGGGGGCCGGGAAGTAGGCCGCGACCTCTTCGAGGCGCGCCGTGGGGGGCCAGTGGCGGTCGCCCAGCAGGCGCCGGTAGTTGGCGTCGCCTTTGATGATGACCAGGCTGGCCTGGGCGAGCTCGCCGCGCAGGTCGTCGGGCATCTCGGAAAAGGCGTACGAGCTGGTCCAGAAGCGGTGGGTGGTGAGCTGGAGGTCACCCGCCTGCACCCGCGCGGCAAGGCGGTCGCCGGCCGCCCTGCTCCGCGGCTCGCTCTCGCCCTGCAGGCGCGCCATCAGCTCGCGGACGTCTTGGATCATGGCGTCGGAGACGAAGAAGGGGTACGGTTTGAGGTGCATCCGCACCTGCCGCGCCCACCCCCAATCGAGGAGGGCGTCGGCCAAGAGCAGGTCGAAGGCGGCCTCTGGGCCGGCGTTATCGTTGATCCAGTCGATGCGCTCGTGCGGGCCATAGGAGGCCAGGAACTCGAGCAGCCGGTCGCTGTCATCCACCAGGATGTCGCTTGCCTGGCCCGGCCGCCGGCCGCCGCGGGCCATCACCTCGCGGTTGGAGAGGTCGATGCGGTTGCCCCACAGACACGCGTAGAGCAGGGCGCGCGCGGCCACCAGGCGCTTGGGGGGCAGGCCCGCCATCAACTCGGCCGCCAGGTTCAGCGCGCCGCCAGGGCCGTCGAGCTCGCGCCGTTTCCGGGCGGCAAAGGGGTCGTGCTCGAACCAGATGCCCGGCTGGAAGTAGCGCACCGCCTCGAGCAGCCGGCGGTAGAAAAAGGCCTCGGCAAAGTACCAGGGCAGCTCCAGCCAGGTGCGCCCGCTGTAGGGGCACCACTGGGCCTGCCAGTATTCCAGGTCGGGCGCCGGCTCGGCCAGCGGGCGCACCGGCTCGCCCGCCAGCTCGGCCAGCAGCTCGCCCAGCGCCGCCTGGATTTCGGGCGGATAGTCATTGTCCTCCAGCACGTCGTGGATGATCTGCGGCTTGCGGCGCAGGATGGTTGCCTGCGCAAACGACCCCGCCTCCGATGTCATGATCGGTGGCGGCAGAGATTCGGTGCGCGTTTTGGCCATGGCACGTACGTTGCCTCCGTAGGATGCGTGGTCCGGCGAACGATGGACCCGGCTCCAAGCCTCCCAGCACATCGCGAGCCACGAGCAACCGTAGTGGCCGGGGTTCTATCCCGGCCACTACGGTTGGGTCGCTACGGCAGCCGCACGAAGGGCACCCGGTTGAACACGATCAGGGCGATCAGAGCCACGGCCGCCCACTCCCAATAGCCGCGCAGGGCGAGGCCGAGCACCGCAACGGCCGCGATGATGGTGATCCAAAAGCCCGGGCGAACGCCATGCTCACGCAAAGCCCCCTCCAGCCCGCCCACCCACTAGGCGAGCCCCAACTCGCGCCGCAGCTCCTCCAACTCTTGCACCCACAGGGCGCTCGACGCGTCGGAAGGCATGCGCCAATCGCCGCGCGGCGAGAGGGCCACCGAGCCGACCTTGGGCCCATCGGGCATGGCCGAGCGCTTGAACTGCTGGCTGAAGAAGCGGCGGTAGAAGACGGCCATCCAGCGCAGGATGTCGCCGGGCGCGTACGCGTCTCCGAAAGCCTGGCGGGCCAGGAAGAACACCTTGCGCGGCGAGAACTGGAAGCGCACGGTGTAGAAGAGAAAAAAGTCATGCAGCGTGTAGGGGCCGATGGTCGCCTCGGTCCGTTGCTGCAGGGCGCCGTTGCCATCGGGAGGCAGGAGCTCTGGGGTGATGGGGGTGGCCAAGATGTCACGGAGCACCTGCGCCACCTCCCCGCGGAACTCGCTCTCGGCAGCCCACTCCACCAGGTAGCGCACCAGGGTCTTGGGCACGCCGGCGTTGACGTGGTACATCGACATCTGGTCGCCGTTGTAGGTGGCCCAGCCCAGCGCCAGCTCCGACAGGTCACCCGTGCCCACCACCAGGCCGCCGATCTGGTTGGCCACGTCCATGAGGACCTGGGTGCGCTCGCGGGCCTGGGCGTTCTCATAGACCAGGTCGTGCACCGCCTCGTCGTGCCCGATGTCCTTAAAGTGCTGGCGCACGGAGTCGATGATGGGGATGCGGCGCAGGGTCACGCCCAGGAACCCGGCCAGCCGCTCGGCGTTGGAGCGGGTGCGCGCCGTGGTGCCGAACCCGGGCATGGTGATGGCCACAATGCCACTGCGGTCGAGGCCCAGGAGGTCAAAGGCGCGCACGGTGACCAAGAGGGCCAGGGTCGAGTCGAGCCCGCCCGAGATGCCCAGGGTCACCTTCGACAGGCCGGTGTGGCGCAGGCGCTTGGCCAGCCCGGTCGATTGGATGCCAAAGATCTCCTGGGCATGGCGGGCGCGCTGCGCCGGGTCGGCCGGCACGAAGGGGGTCTGCGAGAGCGGGCGCAGGAGCTGCCGCTCGCCGCTCTGGGCCCTCGGCTGGGGCAGTGCGAAGCGGATCACGCGGTGGGCCTGGCGCGGGCAGGCAGCGGCAAAGCTCGAACTGCGCAGCCGCTCGTGTGCCAGGCGCTGCACGTCGACATCGGCCACCGCCACCTGGGTCGAGAAGCGGAAGCGTTCGGTCTCGGCCAGGAGGGTGCTGTTCTCGGCAATCAGCGAGTGGCCCGGGTAGACGACGTCGGTGGTCGACTCGCCGGGCCCGGCGCCGGCGTAGAGATAGGCAGCCAGGCAGCGCCCCGATTGCTGGCAGACCAGGGCGCGGCGGTAGTCGACCTTGCCCAGGAGCTCGTCGCCAGCCGACGGGTTGAGGAGCAGCGTGCCGCCCGCCAGGGCCATGTCCTCGCTGGGCGGGCTGACCGACCACAGGTCCTCGCAGATTTCGATGCCTATGGTGCAGCCGGGCAGGTTATCGGCTGCGAAGAGCAGCCCGGCGCCGAAGGGCACCGGGGCGCCGGCGAGCTCCACCTCCTGGGCAGCGCAGTGGCCGGCCGGGGTGAACCAGCGCGCCTCATAGTACTCGTTCGAGTTGGGCAGAAAGCTCTTGGCGACCAGGCCCCGCACCTGCCCCCCTGCCGCCAGGGCGGCGCAGTTGTAGAGCCGGCCCTCCACCTCAAAGGGCAGGCCCACCACCGCAGCAATCCCCAGGCGCGCCGTGGCCGCCGCCACCTCCAAGAGCGCCGCCCGCGCCGCTTCGCGCAAGAGGGCCTGTTCGAAGAGGTCGGCACACGAATAGCCGGTGAGCGAGAGCTCGGGGAAGAGGGCCAGCCGGCAACCGCGCGCAGCCGCTTCCTCCAGCGCCTCGACGATGCGCTGGGTATTGAAACGGACGTCGGCTACCTGCAGCTCCGGCGAGACGACGGCCACGCGTACGAACCCCAGCGAGGCCGGGGGAAAGCTATCGTCGGCCATGGGCACTATCCCTTCAGGGTGATGGTGATTGCAGACGGGAGCATTCTACGCCGAGTCGGGCGGCGAGGCAAGGGGGCGTAGGGGTGAGGCACTTGGCCGGCCGCATGCTTCGCGCCTACTTCCAGCGGGTGAGGATGGTCTCGCGATCGAACAGGCGCACGGCGATGTGCAGCACCACCGCGTCGGCGGCGGCTACCAGGAGCGCCCCCACCACAAACGTCCACACGCTGGCGGCGATGACGCCGAACATCAGCGCCATGCCCGCGCCGACGAGGGGCACCAGGAAGAGGGCCGACCACTGTTGCGCCGCGCGCGGATCGTTCATGCGCGAGGAGGCGATGATGCCCACCAGCACCGAAAGCACCCCGAACAGCGGCCCCAGAAAGGCGATCGACAGCACCCACATGGGGCTGAGGATGGCGCGCATGACCACATCCGACACCAGGAAACGGGCACCGATGACAAAGAGGACGTACGACACCCAGCCGGCCACGACCGGCGGCACGACGGCGGCCACAGCCTTGCCCAGGAGCAGCTCCCAGGTGCGCACCGGCGTGGCCAGAAGCGGCTCCAGGCTGCGCGCTTGCTTCTCGCCAATGACAGAGTAGGCGGCGATGTAGATGGGCAGGGCCACCGGCGCGATCAGGAAGTAGATCATGAATTGGTTCACCATCATGATCATGGCGGCATCCGCCGGCTCGTACATGGCCAGATAGGCCGGGATCTGGGCGTTCACGTCCAACGTGCCGGTGCGCTGCGCCTCCAGGTGCATGAAATAGAACACGGCCAGGAAGGCGACGGTCAGCAGCAGGGGCAGGAGCACCAGGCTCCAGAAAACCCCCTTGTTCTTGAGGATCTCCTCCCACTCCTTATCGATGATGGTGCGCACCCTCATGCTGTCTTCTCCTCTTCCATCAGGGTCAGGTAGACCTCTTCGAGCGAGTGGCGCAGCTCGGTCACGTACTGCACCTCGGCGCCCAGCCCCACCAGCCGGCGGACCAGGAGCGGGTTCTGGGCCTCCGGGTCGGCCAGGTCCACCGTCAGTTGCCCGTCGCTCTCCTCCACACCCTGCACGAAGGGCAGCGCCCTCACCGCCACTGCCATCTCGGGCGTCAGGTTGCGGATGCGCACCACCGTGCGCCGGCCAAAGAGGCGCCGGCGCAGGTTCTCGGGGGTGTCGAGAGCGATGAGCCGGGTACGCAGGACGGCGATGCGGCCGCACAGGCGCTCGGCCTCGTCGAGGTTGTGGGTACAGAGAAAGATGGTGCGCCCCTCACGGCTCAGCTCGGCGATGAAATCGCGCACCGTCTTGGCGGCCTGCGGGTCGAGGGCCGCGGTGGGCTCGTCGAGAAACAGCACGGGAGGCTCGTGCAACAGGGCGCGCACCAGCGCCAGCTTTTGCCGCATGCCCTTGGAAAAGCCCCCCACCGGCCGGTCGCGCTGGTCCCACAGGTCCAGCAGCTGCAGGTAGCGCTTGATCTGTGCCTTGCGCCGCTCCTCGCTCAGGCCATAGAGGCGAGCAAAGATGTCGAGGTTGCGTTCGGCGCTCAGCCGGTCGTAGAGGCCGGGCGATTCGGTGAGGATGCCCACCGAGGCGCGCACCGCATCGGGCTCGGCGGCCACCGAGTGGCCGTTCACCCAGGCCCGGCCGCGCGTAGGCGCAATCAGGCAGGCCAGCATGCGGATGGTCGTCGTCTTGCCGGCGCCATTGGGCCCCAGGAAGCCAAAGACCTCGCCCTCGTGCACCTCCAGGTCGAGGCCTTCCACCGCCGTATGGCCATCGAACACCCTCGTCAGACCTTCCGTCCGGATCATACTCCTCCCATCAGCCACGCTGCCCGCGCAGGTTGGCCACAATGAGCGCCAACCCTGCCACCACCAGCACCAGCGGCCAGACGATGCGGGCCAGCAGCGTGTTGCCAGAGATCAGCACGATGAACGCGCCAAAGCCCAGGAGCGCCACCGCCGGGATCCAGGCCCAGTCGAGCGGGCGCTCCGGCCCGCGCATCAGATAGAGCACCCCAAAGGTCAGGCCCAGCCCCAGGAAGAGGGCGCTCGCCGCCGCAGGGCCAGCCCCCACCGCGCCGAGGAGGATCACCGCCGCCAGGGAAAAGAGCGATCCGGCGGGGATCAACGTCCACCAGTTGTGGCGGCGGCCGCCGATCTCGACGAAATAGAGCACGAGGAAGACGAGCCCCACGCCCAGAAAGAGCAGGGCGCCGGCCAGCTCACCCTGCTGGCCTGCTGCGGCCAGGATGACCAGAGCCAGCGAGGCCGTCGCTCCGGCCGGGATGAGCGCCCACCAGTTCCCGCGCCGGTCGTAGAGGAAGACGCCCATGAACCCCACCGCCAGCGAGAGGAAGAGCGCCATTCCCGCCAGCGGGCCGCCCTCCAGCGCCATGCCGGTGAAGGTGGCGCCCAACAGCAAGGCCAGGCCTATGCCGATCAGCGCCGAGCCCGGGATCAGGGGCCACCACTGGGAACGGTCGACCGCCAAGGTCAAGAGGAAGAGAACACCTCCACCCAGAAACAGCCCTGCCCAGAGGGGCGAACCAAGCGGGCCAAGCAGCCCCAGGTTCTGGAGCAACAGGATGGCACCACCGGCCACCAAAAGCAGTGCGCCGACTGCCTCGCCCAGGTGGCGCTGCCGGCCATACCCGTCGCCGGGCCCATGACGCAAGTCGTTCGGACCCATGGGCTCCTCCTTACGATGGTGAACGGAACTGCCTGCCATGCTCGCCCTGCGGGCAGAGCCCTATGTAAGGAATACGCACATGGCCGGGCTCGGGTTGCACAGGGCCACCCCCTCGTAGCGAGGCAGCTCACTTTGGCGGCTTTGGCCGCTGGTCGAGTATTATACCACGGGCCTTCTGGAACCCGTGCGGGTTCTAGCTCGACGTTGAGGGCATGCCACAGAAGCGCAGGCGCGCCCTCTGGGCGCCGGAGAAAGCGCAGCCCTTCGGCGCGGCGCGCGACCCACTTGTCACTCTGAGCGGCTCCTGCGGCCAGCTCTCACCCCGGCGCCAAGCGAGCGAAGAGTCCTTGCTAGCCATGGCGGCAGGCTCGGAGTGGTTGGGTGCCACGGCAAGCAAGGATTCTTTGCCGGAATTGGCGCCCGTGCTGTGTGGCCATCACTCCACATTTGCAATCCGCCGCCAGTTGCACTAGTATTACTGTCAACCTTAAGGAAGGGTCATGGCACTGTGAGCGCTCAACAGTTCTTTGCCTGGGCCGGTGGCCCGGCGAGCAGTTGGCTGGGGCTGGGCCTGCGCCTGGTGGTGGGGCTGGCCCTCAGCGCAGGGGTGGGTTGGGCCGGCTTCAAGCGCGCGTCGCTCTCGCGGAGCGGCCTGCTGGGCGCCATCGCCGTGGGCACCCTCACCTTCGGCCTGGGTGGCTGGGTGTGGGGCCTGCTCCTGGTCGCCTTCTTTGCCACCTCCAGCGCGCTCACCCACTATGCCTCGGCCCGCAAACAGCCGCTCGCCGACCACTTTGCCAAGGGCAGCCGCCGCGACCTGGCGCAGGTGTTGGCCAACGGCGGCCTGGGCGCCGCGCTCGCAATGGCCTATGCCGCGACCGGGGGCCAGCCAACCCTCTTCTTCGCCTTCGCAGGCGCCATGGCGGCCGTGACCGCCGACACCTGGGCCACAGAGCTGGGCGTCCTCAGCGCCGACCGGCCGCGCCTGATCACCACCGGTGAGGCGGTCGAGCCGGGGACTTCGGGCGCCGTCTCGCCCCTCGGCTCGCTGGCCGCCATGTCGGGCGCGTGGATGATCGGCTTCCTCAGCCTGGCCCTGCAACTGCTGCAGGGCCGCTTGAGCGGGGTGCCATGGAACCCTCGCCTGGGCTGGCTGCCGCTCCTGGCCGCCCTGGCCGGCCTGGCAGGTTCCCTTTTCGACAGCCTGCTGGGCGCTACCCTCCAGGCCAGTTACTACTGCATGCATTGCGGCAAAGAGACCGAGCAGCCCATCCATCGCTGCGGGCGCCAGCCCATCCACATCCGCGGCTGGCCCTGGCTCGACAACGACGGGGTGAACTTGCTGGCCTCGCTCGCCGGCGCCCTCATTGCGGGCGGCCTCGGGGTGCTGGCCCTGCACGTCTAGCCCCTGGCCCGCAGGATCATGGGACGTTCTCAGCGGGGATAGGCCCTGCGCCGTGCCTGGACAAGAGATCCATCCTGCCCCCAGGGGCGCTTCGGCCGGCCAAGCCTGCTTCCATGGAACCTTTCCCCACGCAAGTGCGTCTCTGTATCAGAGACGTCTTCTTTGCGAACCACCTGTGGGAGGAAACCATGGCACACCCCAGCCGTACTGCGTATCTCCTGTTGTTGGCCGTTATCGCCGCGGTGGCGCTCACCGTGAGCGGATGCGCCCCTGCTCTGGCGCAGGCCCCCGAAAAGCCCTCTGCCCGCACCATCACCGTGGTCGGCCAGGGCACCGTCTCCGTCAAGCCCGACCTGGCCCTGGCCAACCTGGGCGTCGAGACCGTGGCGGCCACCGTTGCCGAGGCCGTGCAAGAGAACAACACCCGGATGGCCGCCATCCTGGCCAAGCTCAAGGCCCTCAACATCCCCGACAAGGACATCCAGACCTCCGGCTTTAGCATCTCGAGCTACGACCCGGGCATGCCCAAGGCCACGCCAGGGGGCGCAGAGAGCAGCCAGTATCGCGTGTCCAACACGGTAGCCGTCAAGGTGCGCCAGATCGAGCAGCTAGGGACGGTGCTCGACGGGGCCATCGAGGCCGGAGTGAACCAGGTGTACGGGGTCAACTTTACGGTGGAGGACCCGCACTCGCTGCAGGGCCAGGCACGCGAGAAGGCCGTGAGCGACGCCGAGGCGCGCGCCGAAGCACTGGCCAGGCTGGCCAATGTGAAGGTGGGGCAGGTGCTGGCGATGAGCGAGAGCGGCGCCGGCGTGCCCGCGGTATTCGCCGATGCGTACGCCTTCGCCAAGGGCGCCGGGCCCAGTATGCCCCTCAGCCCGGGCGAAGTGCAGGTCTCGTACCAGGTGCAGGTGACCTACGCCATCGAATAACCCGCCGGGCCGGCGTCGGGCTGCATCACGGTGGCCAGCATACGCAGGGTCGTCGTCTTACCGGCGCCGTTGGGGCCGAGCAGGCCCGTCACCTGGCCGTCGAGGCAGGTGAAGGAGACGCCATCCACCGCGCGGACGGCCTGGAACGCCTTGCTCAGCCCTTGCACCTCGATCATGGGCGGACCTCAGGCCACCCGCTCGCCGGGGATGGGCGGCCCGCCGGCGTAGACTTCCTGCACCTGTATGGCGCCCCCGCCGAGCCAGCGCCCCTTGGCCTGGTACGAGACGGCTTCGAGGGTGAGGACGTTGGCGGCGACGAGGGTGCCCGGCGCCGGCAGGCGGCCCTGGGCCCGGCAGACGAGGGCGCCGCTGCCCGCAGGCTGCAGCGAGAGGGCCGGCACGACCCGGGGGTAGCCGTCATCGCCCACCCAGGCCAGCACCTTGAGCGCAGCCATGCGCGCGAACTCGCGGCGCGCCGCCAGGGGCACGGCCACGCCGCCCGCAGCCACGCGCGCCGCCTGGCCAGCCGCCAGGCGGGCGAGCACCAAATCGCGCGCGACGGCGAGCTGGGTGAGGCGGAAACTCGCCTCCAGCGTGCGCGCAGCAATAACCCCCGCATCGCGGATGCCGGTGTAGGCATTGTAGCGCAGGAGCGGGCTGGCCATCTGCTGGTCGTAGTAGGGGCCGCTCTTCTCGAAGGCCTGAAAGTCGCCCGTGAGCGCCCAGCCGCGCAGGTCCTGCGTCATGACCAGGATGCCCACCCGCGGGTCCTCGCGCAGGTTGCGGATGCTCTTGCGCAGGAGGAAATTGCCAAAGAAGAGCGTATCGGGCCGGTCATCGGCGGGCTGTAGCGAAACCACCGGCACCACATTCGGCACCCCCGCCGCACTGCGCGTGGCCAGGAACTTGGGCGTCATTGCCCCCCTCAACGCCTCCAGCAACCCAGGCGTCTGCTGCAATAGAGACATGCTTCCCTCCTGAGCGGGAACAAGTGAAAGGGGGTTTGCGCGGGCGCAACGCGCCCGCGCAAACCCCCTCATTCCCTCGTCGCGCCCGACCAGCGGGCGACGGGGACGATGGCCACGGCTTCCTGCCAGACGGCCTCCATCTCGGCACGGGTCAGGAGTGGCGCGTGCTCCAGGGCGTAGGGGCGGCCCAGGCGGTGGTACTTGGGCCGCCCCAGGTTCGTATAGGCCAGGAGGTCCCAGCGCTCGACGGTGGGCAGCTGTTGCCGGATGAACTCGCCGATGGCGCGGATGTTCTCCAGGTCGGCGGTGTAGCCGGGGATGACGGGCGTGCGCACCCAGATGGGCAGGCCGCGCGCGGCGAGGCCGGCGGCATTATCCAGGATGCGCTCGTTGGGCACGCCGGTGGCGGCACGGTGCCGCTCGGGGTCCATCACCTTCAGGTCGTAGAGCACCAGGTCGACCCAGGGCAGCACCCGCTCGTAGCGCTCCCAGGGCAGGGCGCCGCAGGTGTCGAGCGCCACGTGCAGACCGGCCTCCTTGCAGCGGGGCAGGAGCGCGGCCAGGAAATCAGCCTGCACGAGGGGCTCGCCGCCGCTGAAGGTGACGCCCCCGCCCGAGGTCTCGTAGAATACCTGGTCCTTGCGGACCTCTGCCAGCAGTTCGTCGACGCCCCACCGTTGGCCGATGACCTCGAGGGCGCCGGCAGGGCAGGCGACCGCGCAGGCCCCGCAGCCGTCGCAGACGGCGCGCTCGATGCGCATGCCGGCCGGCGTGAGTTCGAGGGCATTGCGCGGGCAGGCCCTGAGGCACTCGCGCGCCGCGATGCAGCGCACGTCGTACCACACCAGGTCGGGGTGCGGCTCCAGCCCCTCCGGGTTGTGGCACCAGGCACAGCGCAGGGGGCACCCCTTCAGGAACACCGTCGTGCGGATGCCCGGCCCGTCCTCGGTGCTGAAGCGCTGCACGTTGAAGGTCATGCCAGTCGCCATCGGATGAGATGAACTCCTCACGCGTGTTGCGTACTACGTATTGCGTATTGCGTAGGGTCGCTTTGAGCAAGACTCATCGCGATAGACGACGTTACGCAGTACGCATTACGCAGTACCCTTCACCCCCCACGATCGATTTCCTGCACCAGCTCCCACAGCAGGCTTTCGGTGCGCTCGACGAGGCCCACATCGACCTTGTCGAGCACATCGGTGGGCCGGTGCCACTCGGGCAGGGCGCCATCGCGGCGATGGCCGATGAGGGTGAGCACGCGCAAGCCATACTTGGCGCCGATGGCGCCCTCGGTGTAGGCGCCCCTCATGTGCGAGGGGTGGCCGTTGAGCTCGGGGCGGCGGGCGCAGATGCGTTCGAAGAGTGCCGCCAGCCCCGGGTCGCTCTTCACCGTCAGCAGGAAGGTCTCCGTGGCCAGGTACGACGGGTCGGCGCCGGCGCCGCCCACGCTGTCGACGGCGATCCAGACGGCGTCGCCCAGCTCGGCCCGGTGGGCGGCGGCAAAGGCATCGGCGCCGTAGCAGCCCACCTCCTCGCAGCCCGAGAGGACGGCCCAGACGGCGGTGTGGGCCAGCCGCTCGGCCTGCAGCCTCGTGGCCAGGCTCAGCACCACCCCGGCCCCGGTCGCGTTGTCGTTGGCGCCCTCGGTGTAGGGCGAAAAGTCGGCCTGCAGGGTGAGCAGGAAGACCCCCGCCACCACCAGGGCGAAGGGCGCAGAGAGCCAACGCCAGATGGCCCCCGGCAAGAGCGCCCCTGCGGCAAAGAGCAGGATGAGCACCACCACCGAGGCCAGCCCCGCCGGCACCAGCGTGCTGAACAGCCGCACCCAGCGGTCGGTGGAGAAGGCCAGGGGCGTGCGGTGGCTATCCAGATGGCCCATCAGCACCACCTGCCGGCGCACCTCGCCCTGCGGCTCCAGGCGCACCCACACGTTCTGGCTCTGCCCCTTGGGCAGGAGCTTGCGCAGCAGGTTGGGGCGGAAGGCCAGCTCCTGCAGCATCGACGCCAGGGCGGCCGCCGCCAACACCAGCCCGGCCACCGCGCCCCAGCGGCCGGCGAGCAAGAAGAGCAGCTCGCTGGTCAGCACCAGCCCGGTGAAGAGGGCCGAGGGGTGCCAGGCCGAGCGGGCGCTGGTGAAGGGCTCGGTCACCGGCGCCAACCCGGCCCGGCGCAGCGCCTCTTCGGCGTAGCGCGCCGCCAGGGCCTCGTTCTGCGTCGTCGACCCACGCGGGCCGATGGTCTTGGCCAGGTAACGCACATGCTCCATCGCGCTCATCGCCCCTCCTCGGTCACAGCGGACCATTCTTGAACCGCGAAGGATGCCAAGATGACGTGCCTTTGCGTCCCCTTGGCGTCCTTCGCGGCCTTGGCGGTTCAAATCGTTTCCTCCCCCCAGAGCTTTTTGGCCTCCTGCACCCAGGCGTCGAACCCGCCGGGATCCTCGGGGTAGCGCTGGTAGTGCGCCTTGATGCGCGCCGCAGCCGAAGAGGCGTCGAGGAGGCGTTTGAAGCTGCGCGCCGAGAAGCGCCCGCTGGCCACGCCCCAGGCAAGCCTGGCGGCCATGGCGGCGGTGTCGCGGGGCGTCAGGCGCGTCTCATAGTCCAGGTTCATCTGGCGCAAGTCCTCCCCACTGAAGATGATGTTGTGGTGGAAGAGGAAATCCACTTCGCGGCGCGAAAGCCCGGCCGCGGCGGGGAGCTGCACGAACATGCTGGCGAACTTGGCCCCCTGACCGCGGAAGTAGCGCGTGTTGTAGGGCCACAGGGCGGCGCGGCTCACGTCGCCGAGCTGCAGGGCGGCGATGGCCACCTCCGCGGCAATCTGACAGGCGGTGAAGGAGGAGGTGACCCCCTCGCCCGAGAAGGGCTTGGTCTGGAAGGCGGCATCGCCCATGAGCATAAAGCCGTTGCCCACCAGCGAGTAGGGCGAGCGGCGGTAGGGGGTGCGCCCTTGGGTGCGCTTGACGACGCGGCCGGGGTTGCCAAAGTACTCCTCGCGCCACTCGCGGTGCTTCTGCCAGGCCACATCGTAGCCGCCGGGCTGGCCGATGCCCAGGATGGCCCCCTTGCCGCGGCTCGGATTCCAGAAGGCCTTGTGGAAGGGGTAAAAGTTCAGGCCGGTGGGGGTGCCGGGCGGCAGGTCGTCGCGGAATTCGAGGCACACGTAGAGGGTGTCGCGCTCGCGGATGGGCTCGGTCTCGACGCCGAAATCGGCCGGCAGCCGGGTGCGCAGGCAGCCGTCGATGCCCGAGGCGTCGACCACGATGCGGCCCCGCACCTCGAGGGGCGCACCCTGGTGCAGGGCGCGCACGCCCACCAGGAAGCCGCCTTCGATCAGCGGCCACACCACCTCGGCCCGTTCGAGCACCTGGCCACCCTCGCGCTCCACGTAGCGGTAGAGCCGCTGGTGGAAGGCCGGCTTGTGCATCACGTAGAAGGGGTAGCGCACCTCGTTCTTCACCTGCAGGTCGGGCGACCAGGCCAGGCCGGTGGGGTAGTAGCCGATCAGCTCACCGTTGGTGGGCAGAGGCAACCCGAACTCGGGAAAGCGCACCTCATCCATGTGAAAGATGTCGATCTCCTGGCCCACATCGGCCAGGCGGCGCTTCTCGAGGACGATGGTGCGCAGCCCCGCCTGCCCCAGCCGCCACGCAAAATAGCAGCCGCTCGTGCCCCCACCGACGACGACGGCATCGGCCTCTAGTTGGCGGATCATGGTTCCTCTCCCAACAGAAATGGCGGCGTGCGCTACTCGTGATGCGTGATACGTGGTGCGTGACCGAGAGGCTTGTTGCGCGCTCCGTTCGCCGGCGCCAAGCAGACGGAACACGCAATACGTCTCCATCACGTATCACGTATCACGTTCAACACTACAACTGGTGTGACTCTCTGGCGATGATCTCATCCTGGATCTCTTTGCCCAGGCCCACAAAGTAGGCGTTGTAGCCCGTCACGCGCACCAGGAGGTTGCGGTACTCCTCGGGGCGCTTCTGGGCCTCGCGCAGGGTGGCGGCATCGACGACGTTGACCTGCAGGCACGTGCCACCGACCTTGCCGTAGGCGCGCAGGAGGGCGGCCAGCTTGGCCCGCGACTCGGCGCTCCGCAGCAGGCTGGGGCTGAAGCTCATGGTGTGGCTCGCGCCGTTGGGCGCCGTCTCGAGCCCCAGGCGGCCCACGCTCCTGATCACCGCCGTGGGGCCCTGGCGGTCGGCGCCGTTCACCGGGCAGACGGCGTTGGAGAGGAACTGGCCGCGGCGGCGCCCGTCGGGGGTGGCCGCGGTGGTGGGGGCGTAGGCGATCCAATAGTTCCACGAGAGGTAGCCGCCCCGATAGCGCTTGCCGGTGGGAGAGGTGTGGCGGAAGGCCTCCTCCGTCCAGGTGCGGCTGATCTCGCGGGCCAGGTCGTCGGCGTAGGGGTCGTCGTTGCCGTACTTGGGCGCCTTGTTCAGGAGCATCTGGCGCAAGGGCTCGTCGCCCTCATAGTTGGCGCGGAGGGCCGAGAGCAGTCGGTCCCACGTCACGGCGCCTTCGTCGTAGACCAGCTTCTTCACCGCGGCCAGGCTGTCGGCGGCGGTGGCCAGGGCGATGCCCTCGACGGTGAGAAAGTTATAGTGGGCGCCGCCGGCGGCCGAGTCGCGGCCGCTCTCCAGGCAGCCGCCTACCAGGGCGCTCAGGTAGGGCACCGGCTCCCAACGCGCCCGGCCGGCATCGGCCATGTCGTTGACGCGCACGATCCAGCGCACCAGGTGCTCGAGCTGGGCCTTGCAGGCGGCCAGGAACTGGTCGAAGGTGGCGAAGGTGCGCGGGTCGCCGGTGCGTGGGCCGAGCTGCCTGCCGGTAGCCATGTCGCGGCCGTCGTTGAGGGCCAGCTCCACCGCTTTGGCCAGGTTCAGGTTGACGTCGACCGTGCCCGAGCGGTCGTCGCCGGCCAGGGTGTTCTCCAGGCAGCCGACGGGGGCGTAATCCCACAGGCGCTCCTCGGGCAGCCCCTCCCAGCGCAGGCCGGCCATGGCGTTCTCGTCAAAGTTGAGGAGGAAGGGGGCACCCTGGGCATGCGAGAGCATCTCGACCAGGCGGTCGAGCAGGCGATCGGGGGTGCGGGCGTGGATGCGCACGTTGGGCTTGGGCTCGAGCAGGTTCATCTCTTCGATGACGTCGAGCATCAGGTAGGTCAGGTCGTTGGAGGCGTCGTTGCCCTCGGCATCGGTGCCGGCCAGGGTGATGAGCTGGCCAAAGGAGGAGTTGATGCCCTGGTTCGTGCCCACCCAGCCCTGGTAGTCGTAGGCATAGTTGTGCTTGATCCACAGGCATTCGAGCCACTCTTTGGCCTGCGCGCGGGTCAGGCGGCCGGTGGCCAGGTCGGCCCGGTAGTAGGGGTAGAGGTACTGGTCGACGCGGCCCGGCGAGACGCCCGGCCCGGGGTAGCTCTCGGCGGCCATGACCAGCATGTGCGTGGTCCACAGGGCCTGCAGGGCCTCGGGGAAGGTCTCGGGCGGCTGCCAGGGCACCTTGCGCACGATGCGGGCGATCTCCTCCAGTTCGGCGCGGCGCGTGGGGTCGGCCTCGGCTTCGGCCAGCCGCTCGGCCTCGGCGGCGTAGCGCGCGCTCAGGTCGCGCACGGCCTCGGCGCAGATGACGATGGCGCGAGCCAGGTCGCGCTGTTCGCGGGTGGCGGCCGGGTCGCGCTCGACGGCCTGCGCCTCCTCGGCGATGCCCTTCCAGCCCAGGCGCAGGGCCTTGGGGTAATCGGGCACCAGGTGGCCGGGCACGGCGCCGCAGTTGCCCACGCCGTGGTCGTTGAGCACCTTCCACTCCTTGAAGAAAGCCTGCTCTTCACGGTCGCGGGCCCGCGCCTCGCTCTGGGTGAGGCAGCGCGAGAGGGCGGTGTTGAATTGCCCGCCGACGACCAGCTCGCCCTCCAGGATCTGCACCGGCAGGTAGCGCCGCAGCACCTCGCGGAAGAACAGCGCCCGGCGCACCACCAGCGGCTCGCCCCAAAAGCTCTGCGGCAGGGCCACCGGCGTGGCCGCGGCCAGGAGGTAACTGCGGTAGCCGGGCTGGAACATCTCCACCTCGGGCACGTTGGTCCAGTTCCAGATGGAGTAGACCACGTCCCACGGGGTGCCGGTGGTGTAGGCGCGGACCTGGTTGGTGAAGGGGCGCTCGTAGAACGACCAGTACTCGTCGCGCAGGCGCTGCACGCGCGGAGAGAGGTTGCGGGCCGACCAGAGCTGCGTGGGCGCCAGGGCACAAGAGCTGTCGGAGGCGAGAGACATGGGCATCCCTCCTTGGGCAAGGCGCGAGGCCGGGCAAGCGGAATGGCACAGCTCAAGTATATCCGAGAATGGCAGAGTCGGCAATGTGAGGGGTGGCGGCGCATCCTGCACCCACTCAGCGCGGCTGCCACTCAGATATTGACAAACTTCGATATATGGTGTATGCTGTGGCTATGGACAAGAGCTCACGCAGGAACGCTTGCTGCTCGGCGGAGGATGGCTCGTGCGTACCCCTGTACCCTGGGCTGGGCGAGGTAGCCAAGCTCTTCAGGGCGCTGGCCGATGAGACGCGCCTGGCCATGCTCAAGCAGCTGCGCGAGCAGGGCGAGGTGAACGCCTGCGACTTTGTGGCCTGCTGCACCGTGGCCCAGCCGACGGTATCGCACCACCTCAAGGTGCTGCGCCGGGCGGGGCTGGTGAAGGCACGCAAGCGTGGGGTGTGGGTGGCCTACACGCTGAACGAAGACAAGCTGGAGGCGCTGCGCAAGCTCATCCCCTAGCAGCCGCCGGTGCCCGCCTTGCGGCTAGAGTCGCGGAGGAGGGTGGCTGGCGCCCACCCGGCCGCGAAGGTATATCGACCAGCTTCGATATATGGGCGGGTGGTGTGCCCGCAAGTCTGGGCCCAGATGGGCCAGGAGAATGGAGATGGCTGACGAAAGGACAAACGAAGAGGTCCGCACATCGGTACGCGCGCACTATGCCTCGGCCGTGCGGCAGGTGCTGAGGCTGAAGGAAGGCAGCGGGGTGGCAGCCGGATGCTGCAGCGGGGTGGCGACCGCAAGCACGGATTGCTGCGGGCCGGCTGCCTGCTCTTGCGACGGTGCCGCCCGGTTCTACAACTTGGAGATGTTGCGCGAGTTGCCCGAGGAAGCGGTGCTCGCCTCCATGGGTTGCGGCAATCCGCTGCTCCTGGCCGAGCTGAAGCCGGGCGAGGTGGTGCTCGACCTGGGCTCAGGAGGGGGGATCGACGTCCTGCTCTCTGCGCGGCGGGTGGGCCCCACGGGCAAGGCCTACGGCCTCGACATGACCGACGAGATGCTCGAACTGGCGCGCGAGAATGCCCGCCGGGCCGGTGTGACCAACGTCGAGTTCCTGAAGGGCCACATCGAAGAGATCCCGCTGCCCGACGAGTCGGTCGATGTGATCATCTCCAACTGCGTGATCAACCTCTCGCCCGATAAGGATGCCGTGCTGGCCGAGGCCTACCGCGTGCTGCGGCCCGGCGGGCGCTTCGCCGTGGCCGATGTGGTGGTGCTGGGTAAGCCGCTCTCCGACGAAGTACGCCGCCTGCTGGACCTGTGGGCCGGCTGCCTCTCGGGGGCCATCACCGACAGCGAGTACCGCGCCAAGCTCGCCGCCGCCGGCTTTACAGGCATCGAAGTGCAGGTGCTCAAAGAGTCCGGCCCAGAGGACCTGCCCGAGGAGCTGCGCTGCTCTGCCCCCGCGGGCCTCTTGGGCCCGGGCTCGCGCATCACCGCCTCGCTCGTCAAGGCCGTGAAGCCGGCCTGATGGGGTCCGGGAGACGCAGAGGCGCGCAGAGGGGCCGGGAAGTGTCTCCCTCGCGTTCCCTCTGCGGCCCCGAGCCCGGCTATTTGAACGGTATCGATTCTAGCGCCGCCTCCATCAAGCTGCCGTCCTGAGCGTGGCGAACGGTGAGGGTGGAACGCCACACGGGCGCTTGCCTGCGGGCCTTGGCGAGGCGTTTTCTGGCCATGGGAGAGCTCGCCATGGCGCGGAGTCCCCCTCACCCTGACCCTCTCCCCCCTTGGGGGAGAGGGAAAACGTTCACCTGTCGGCCCTGACCCTGGGGCGGGGCTCTGGCGGCTGCCAGGCGTGCCAGGGAACGTAAGCCGGGATTCTATCCCGGCCACTATCCCAGATGCCCCTTGTCGTCGCGGGCGTCGGCGGGGCGCTTGAGGTTCCAGTCGGGGCGGCCGTACTTGTCGCGGTAGAGCTGCCGCACCAGTTCGCGCTCGCCCGGCGTGAGTTCGCCCGGCTGGAAGGCGACGCCGAGGGTGCGGCTGAACCCTTCCACCAGCGCCGCTTTCGCCTCGGCCACGGTGGTGGGCCGGCCGAGCTGCTCGAGGGTGGCCACACGCTCGGTGACGCTCGTGACCCCCTTCTTCTCCAGGTGTTCGCGGGTCACCTTGAGCACCCTGGCCATCATCGAGATGTCGAGGTGCAGCATCAGCGTGCCGTGGTGCAAGAGCGCCCCCCAGCGCCGCGCCTGGGCCGTGCCCGACACCTTGCGCCCGCCCACGACGATGTCGTTGATGGGCGCAAACTCGGCCTGCAGCCCCAGGATGCCCAGCGCCTCGATTACGGCGCCGCAGTACAGGCGGTAGGAGGCCATGACGTCATCGGGCACGCGTGGGCTCCCGAGGGGCAGGAAGAGGGCATAGTTCAGGTTTCCCGGGTCGTGGTAGACGGCCCCGCCGCCCGAAACCCGGCGCACCACCGCCGTGCCCAGGGCGCGACAGGCCTCGATATCGGCCTCGACCTCCGCATCCTGGAAGTAGCCGATGATCACGGCGTTCCGGTTCTGCCACAGGCGCAGGGTGGGCGGCGCCTCGCCCGCGCCCACCGAGTGCATCAGGGCCTCTTCGATGGCCATGTTGATGTAGGGGTCGGCATCGCTCAGGTCGAGCAGGCGCCAGGTCTCGACCCCCTCGCCGGGCTGCCCGAAGGTCGCATCCTTTCCTGGCATAAGGGATCTCTTTCTAGCCACGCACAACCGGGTGGGTTGGGAGGGCCGTGGCCCCCCGGGGTGGCCACGGCCCTCCCAACCCATCTCCATCCGCATACGTACCTCACGCCACAGGCGTCAGGCCGAGCTTCTGCAGCTCTTCTTCGATCATCTCCTGCGAGATGCCACCTGCGAAGGTGGGCTCGCCGTTCATCGAGATGATGGGTAGCGGGACGTTGCCCATTGTGAGCAGGCGGAAGATCTCCGGGTGATCCTGAAGCGCGCCGGAATAGATGTCGAGATATTCCACCGTCACAGCGCTGCCATAGCGGTCGGCCAACTGGTCACGCAGGGCCGCCGTCTCCTCTTCCATAGTCGGTGCAGCGTCGCCGCAGCCAGAGTCACAGCCAGAGTCGCAACCAGACCCAGAACTTGGGTCGGGGCTCGACCCTCAGCCACAGCTCGTCAGCGGCATGTCGGTGCCGAATACCTGCACCAGGACCTTGCGTTCCTCGTTCTTCTCTGCCAAGGGGGCTTTCCTTTCACTCTTGAACCCGCGGAGTGCGGGACGCACGATACTGGCCACTATTATAGCATCCGGTTGCCAGGAAATCGAATTGGCGCCATCCGCTTTCTTGCGCCATACCTCAGCCGGGTGTAGAATGGCAGGTGTGGAGCAGAATAGGAGGAACCCCATGTCGGAGAATGCGCCCTATCCCTCGTACCCACCGGCCTACCCGCCCGCGGTCCCGCAGACCTCTACCATGGCCATTGTCAGCCTCGTCACCGGCATCGCCAGTTGGCTCGTGTTGCCCCTCATCGGCGCCATCGTAGCCATCGTGACCGGCCACATGGCGCGCAAGGAGATCCGCGAGAGCGGCGGCCAACTCACCGGCGATGGCCTGGCCACGGCCGGCCTGGTGCTCGGCTATCTGCAGATCGGCCTGACGGTGCTGGCTGCATGTGCCCTGGGTTGCTTCCTCGCCTTCGCGATCGCAACCTCGGGCCACGGGCCAACCTACTGATCCTGCAGGGAGGTCCTATCATGGTCGCCGACCCCGCGGTGCGCGAGCGAGAACGGGCTCTGCGGCAACGCCTGGGCATTCCCGGCGATGCCGCCCGGGTGCTCATCTTTGCCGAATCGAGCCATTGGGACCCCGACTGGCTGTGGACCTCCGAGGAGTATTACCGGCTCCTACGCGCC
>Ga0078972_1004047_pt1 | contig 41703 bp, 43 predicted proteins | sample YelNatPaOPGAMG01_FD_67568 | JGI IMG/M metagenome (GOLD analysis project Ga0078972, IMG submission 67568) | Hot spring thermophilic microbial communities from Obsidian Pool, Yellowstone National Park, USA - OP-RAMG-01 (SPADES assembly) (version 2) | ecosystem: Environmental > Aquatic > Thermal...
CATACTATGTTGATTTTCTTTTGTCAAATTTTAAGTTACGCTTTTGCCAACGTTAAAACAAAAACTTTCTCAAAACCCTTTCTTTTTAAAGTTTTTACCGCTTCCAAAGCGGTTAAGCCGGTGGTGATAACATCATCAACGACAATAAGCGTTTTTCCTTTTTCAATTTTTGTTTTTGGATTAATCGAAAAAGCACCTTTGATATTTAGATACCGTTTTTTTCTATCTTTGATTTCGGCTTGGGGCTTGGTTTCTTTTTTTCTTTGCAAATAATCAACTTCTTGAAAGGGTAAAAATTTTTGAAAAAAAGAAGTGATTAATTTTGCCTGATTAAAGCCCCGCTTTCTTTCTTTAGCGGGGTAAAGAGGAATCGGCTGAAAAACGGTGTTTTTAAAATCGGCAAAAAAAGACAGTTTCTCCATCTTTTTTGGGTCAACAATCGCAAATAATTCTTTTAAAACCTCAGTGGCAAACTGATATTTTGTTAATTTAATAATTTTTTTCAAAAGATCGTTATAGTAAAAAATGGCCATAACCCCTTGGGGGGAAAATTTTTTTTGACAAGAATAATGAGTCAAGCCAAAAGGAGAAGGTTTTTTACAAAAAAAACAAACTTCTTTCTCAACATAAGCCAATTTTTTTTGACATTTAGGGCAAATATAGGCGCCTAAATATGAACAACCAACACAAATTTTAGGAAACAAAAAATCCTTTAAAGACATAATTCTAACAACGATTATAACAGCCTAAAAAATCTTTTTTTGTTCAAAAAATTTTGGGAAGATGAAGATTTTTTTTGAAATTTTAAGTTTTTGAGGCAATGATATAGTTTGATAATATTTAGACCTCTTGCAATACTACTAATAGTGTTTTAAATTTTATTTTGGCACTAAATATGTATTGTCCTTTTTGTCAACACAAAGAGACGGAGGTGATTGAGACGCGCGTTTCTGAAGATGGAACGGTAATAAGACGAAGACGCCGTTGTCTTTCTTGTGATAAGCGGTTTACCACTTATGAACGGATGGAAGAACTACCGATTTTGGTAATTAAACGCGATGGTAAAAGAGAAAGATTTAGTCGAGAAAAACTAAGAGAAGGGATCATCAAAGCCTGTGAAAAAACCGATGTCTCAGCCGAAGAGATTGAAAAAATTGTTTCTAAAGTAGAAAACGAATTAAAACAAAAAGAAAGCAATGAAGTAGAAAGCAAAACCATTGGCACGCTTGTGGCAAAAAATTTAAAAAAAATAAATAAAGTGGCTTATATTCGCTTTGCCGCAGTTTTTAAACGGTTTGTTGACATTGAGGACTTTGAAAATGAGTTGAAAAAACTATTATGAATTGTTTAGAATTTTTTTCTTATGACTCTTTCTGGCGTTTCTCAAAAAGTCTTTTTAGATCGTTATGCATTAAAAGACAAACAAGGCAATCCGATTGAAAAGACACCGGAAGAGATGTGGCAACGGGTAGCCAAAGCAGTCGCCTCGGTTGAGAAAAAAGAAAATCAAAAAAAATGGGAAAAAGAGTTTTTTTGGGCGATGAAAGACTTTAAATATATTCCCGGCGGTCGGATTTTGGCTGGGGCAGGCAGTGGTTTTGCCGTTACTTTTTACAACTGTTTTGTTCTTCCTTCACCCAAAGACTCGCGGGAGGGAATTTTGGAGACATTAAAACAAATGGTTGAGATAATGGCCCGGGGTGGGGGAGTGGGAATTAATCTTTCTTCCCTTCGCCCAAGAGGGGCAAGAGTAAAAAAAGTCAATGGTTTTTCTTCTGGTCCAGTTAACTGGGCAGAGCTTTTTTCGGTGGCCACCAAAGATATTATTCAACAAGGGGGTTCAAGGAGGGGGGCTTTGATGCTTATGCTTTGGGATTGGCATCCTGATATTGAAGAGTTTATTACCGTAAAGCAAGATTTATCACGGATAAATGGCGCCAACCTTTCAGTTTGTGTTTCTGATAAATTTATGGAGGCGGTGGAAAAAGATGCTGACTGGCAGCTTCTTTTTCCTGATTTAGATGACAAAGATTATGATGAAAAATGGAATGGTGATTTGGTTGAGTGGCAAAAAATGGGTAAAAAAGTCAAAGTCTACAAAACAGTAAAAGCAAGAAAGATTTGGGATCTTATTGCTCAAGCCGCCTGGCGCTCAGCCGAGCCAGGAGTGGTTTTTATGGAGCGGTATAATAAGCTTTATAACAATTGGTACTGGAATCGAATAAACTGTGTTAATCCTTGTGTTACCGGTGATACTTTAGTCAATACCACTTTGGGAATTAAAACAATGCGTCAGTTATATGAGGAGAATCGACCGTTTAATGTGGTGGTTAATGGAAAAAGTTATCTTTCAACTGCGGTAAAACTTACTGGTATTAAACCAGTTTTTAAATTAAAAACAAAAGAAGGATATCAATTAAGATTAACAGCTGACCACAAAGTTGTTACTTTAGACGGTCCTAAAGAAGCGGGAAAACTTAAAATCGGTGACAAAATTCTTATTTCATTTGGTGGTTATTTTGGAAATGAAGGTAGTTTTGAGGAGGGATTGGTTTTGGGATGGTTGGTGGGTGATGGGGCTATAAAAAAAGATGTGGCCACCCTATATTTTTACCAAAAAGAAAAAAAGCAGTTAGCTTCCCATTTTGCTTTAATGGTAGAAAAAATGGTTGATGGCGAGCAAGTGGTAGCCCGACCCTATCCAATTAACCCACAGTATATTGAAAAAGAAGATAAAGCAGTGGTTGAATCGGTTCGTTTATGGCGGATTGCGAAACGTTTTGGATTAACTTTTGATAATAAATATGTCGTTCCGGAAAAAGTTTTTCAAGGATCCAAAGAGTTTCAGAGAGGTTTTCTTAAAGGGCTTTTTTCAAGCGATGGAACGGTTTTAGGAAGTTTAAAAAAAGGAGTAAGCGTCCGGCTTACCTCAGTAAGTGAAGAACTTTTACAAAAAGTCCAAATTCTTTTATTAAATTTTGGAATTTTTAGCAAAATCTATAAAGAAAGACGACCCTCTCAAAAACGATTATTACCTAACGGAAAAGGCGGAAAAAAGTGGTATCAATGTCAAACATATCATGAATTGGTTATTAGTAAAGAAAGTCTTTTAAAATTTGCTTACGAAATTGGATTTTTACAAGAAGAAAAACAAAAAAAACTGCAAAATATGTTATTGTCTTATCAGCGCGGTCCTTATAAAGAAAATTTCATCGCCACCTTTTCTCAATTAATTCCTGATGGACAAGAAGAAGTTTTTGATATCACGGTTGCTAACATTCATCGATTTTCTGCCAACGGTCTTTTGGTTTTAAATTGTGGTGAAGAAGGCTTGCCACCTTGGGGTGTTTGCAATTTAGGTTCAATCAATCTTTCGGCATTAGTTAAAGGAAACGATATTGATAAAAAGGGACGTTTTGATTTTAAAACTTTAAAAAAATTGGTGAAAATTGCTGTTCGTTTTCAAGACAATGTGGTTGACATGGATCCATATATTTTCCCCGGAATTAGAAAAACTCAACTTGAGGGAGAGCGTCGGATTGGTCTTGGGACAATGGGGTTGGGCGATGCGTTAATAAAACTTCATTTAAGATATGGTTCAAAAGAGTCATTAAAATTTATTGACAAAGTTTATCGAACAATTCGCGATGTGGCTTATGAAGTATCGGCAGAAATTGCCAAAGAAAAAGGAGCTTTCCCAAAATTTGATAAAGACCTTTATCTTAAAGGCGAATTTATAAAACAACTACCAACATCGATAAAAGAAAAAATTAAAAAATATGGAATTAGAAACTCTTTACTTTTGATGCAGGCGCCAACTGGCTCAACCTCGTTAATGGCCAACACTACTTCTGGAATTGAGCCGGTTTTTGAGTTTGAGTTTATAAGAAAAGACCGACTTGGCACTCATATCATTCGCCATCATCTTTATGAACAGTGGTATAAAAAACATGAAAAAGAAATAAAAGAAGGAAAGATAAAAAAACCAGAGTGGTTTGTCTCAACCAATGAACTAACCCCCGAGGATCATGTTTATGTTCAAGCGGTAATTCAAAAATATGTTGATGCCTCAATCTCAAAAACCGTCAATGCCCCAAAAAACCACACTGTTGAAGATGTGAAAAAACTTTATACGTTAGCCTATAAATTAGGTTGTAAAGGGATCACTTATTTCCGCGAGGGCTCAAGACAAGGTGTTTTGGAAAGAAAAACCGAAGAAAAAAAAGAAGAAAAAAAATCTCAAGATTATATCATCAAACCAAGACCGATGGTTGTTCATGGTTCAACTTATCGGATTAATACGCCGGTTGGGGTGGCTTTTATTACGATAAATACCAATGGTGGTAACCCACCCGAACCGTTGGAGGTTTTTATAAACGTTGGTAAAGCCGGCACCGATGTCTATGCCATGGCGGAAGGATTAGGAAGAATGATTTCTACCGCTTTGCGTTTTTCATCACATCTTCCGGTTGAGGTAAGAGTCAGAGAGATTATTAATCAATTAAAAGATATTGGTGGGGCAAGAAGTTATGGTTTTGGGAAAGACAAAATAAGAAGCCTTCCTGATGCGGTGGCAAAGGTTTTGGCGATGCATTACCAAATTAACTTAAACGGTAATGAACAATTAAAAAAAGATGAAAAACCAAAACTAGTAGAAAACGTTACCCAACCTAGTCTTACCACTTTTTCCGTCAATGAAGAAAAAATCTTTGATATCTGTCCAGCTTGTGGTGAAGCCTCGTTTGTTCATGAAGAAGGATGTAAAAAATGTTATTCGTGCGGGTATAGTGAGTGTGGATAAAATTTCAAATGTTGTTGGTAGCAAAATATAATACGAATGATACGAATTTTATGCGAATGACGCGAATTATGCGAAGATGAAAGAGAAATAAGTAGAGATAAATAGAGATTTATTGAGATAAATAGAGATAAATGGAGATTAGAAGAGATTTTTTTAAAGAAAGATTTTATTTTGTAGAGACGCACTGATGTGCGTCTTTAAATAAGGTTAGAAGAATTTTATAGATTCCTGATCGGAGTCAGGAATGACAAAAATTTTGTCAATTAGAAATTAGGTCAATTAGGTAAATTTATTTCAACTTTCAACTTTTAATTTTTGAATTTTGACTTATTATTATGTCCATCACTACCAAAACCGGTGATTTGGGAGAGACATCAGTTTTTTTTGGAAAAAGAGTCAAAAAGTTTGACCCACAAATTGAGGCTTTGGGACAAGTCGATGAGCTTTCAGCTTTTTTGGGATTGGTGGCTAATTATCTTAAAAAGGATGAAGAAATCAATCTTTTTTTAGAAATTCAAAAAAAACTTTATCAGATAAATTCGTTGTTATCAGAAGTAAAAATAAAAGAAAAAGAGAATATAGAAGCGCTTAAACAGCATCTTAAAAAAATTGAACAAGAAATTGAATTTTTATCAAAAAAACTTCCTAAATTAAATCGTTTTATTTTACCATCAGGCGATAAAACCGCTTCTTTTTTAAATTATTTACGAACTGTCTGTCGAAGGGTTGAGCGGCGAGTGATTTTTTTTCTTTATCAAAAAAACTGGCAAAAAAAATATCAAGTAATTATTCAATACTTAAATCGTCTTTCTGATTTCTTTTTTCTTCTTTCACGAAAATATCAAAAAAAAGAGATAATTTTGGAGTAAAACTTTTATAATAAAATTTATATGACCCAAAAAAACTATACCCCAATTGATGATTTAATTAAAAAATGGCAACAAAAGCAAATGGTTTCCCCACCAAGTAAGGAAGTTGAACCTATTCCAAAAAAAGAAATAGAATTTAAAGAAGTAAAAGAAAAAGAAGTTGAAGAGGAGGTAAGGCCTCATCTTATAAAAAGAGAAGAAACCATCAAACTGCCACCGGATATTCAAAAACTGGGACTAAAACCAATTCCCACAACTGATTTTCCCCAGTATCAAAATATAAAACTTCCCTTAAGTGATGATAAAATTGTTGTTGGTCTTCATGCGCCAATTTCCTCATCTTTACGATGGCTGGCGACTTTGGCTTTATATCTTCTTCAGCAGGCACATCTCTCTTTAAAAGTCATTCATGGTCGAGTAGTTAGGGTACTGAGGCGGTAAAAAGATTTTATTATCCGATGACTTCTTATCTCTTTAAAAATCAAGTTAAAAATCCTCTTGACAGAAGTTTTAAAAATGTTTATTATTTGTGGATAAGTTATCCACATTTTATAAACATATGCTTGAGGAACTTTGGCAAAAGTTAATTTCCTTTTATCATAAACCAGAAAAAGAAAATCTACCAGTTATTTACTCTATCCTTCAACAAACAAAACTTATAGAAATTTCCAAAGAAGAAGCAGTGGTTGCCTGCGAAAATAATGGTACCCGTTTCTTTCTTGAAAAAAAGACAAAAGAACTTGAGGAAAAACTTTTTCTTCTTACTAAAAAAAGGTTGAAAATTCGGTTTGTCCTCCTTGAAAAAAAAACAAAAAAAACCCCACCCCTTCTTTCCTATCAACCAACAATAGAAACTCTTTTCGAAAACGCTCATCTTTCTTTAAAATACAGCTTTGAAAACTTTGCTGTTTCCTCAACCAATCAAGTGGCTTTTGCCGCCGCCCAAGCAGTCGTTGCCAATCCTGGCAAAAACTACAACCCGCTTTTCATCTATGGTGGGGTGGGGGTGGGAAAGACTCATTTAGCCTCAGCCACTGGAAGAAAAATTTTAGAAAACAATCCCAAAAAAAAGGTTCTTTTTTGTCCAGGTGATCTTTTTATTAATGAACTGATTGAGTCGATTCAAGAAAAAACCACCCAAAAATTTCGCCGAAAATACCGGCTTTTAGATGTTTTGATTATTGATGATATTCAGTTTATTGCCGGAAAAGAAAGGGTTCAAGAAGAGTTTTTTCATACCTTCAACAGTATTGTTTCTGCCGGTGGCCAAATCATTCTTACCTCAGATCGGCCACCAAATGAAATAAAAAAACTAGAAGAAAGACTTAGGTCACGCTTTCTTGGTGGATTGACCGTTGATATTCAACCACCCGATTTTGAATTAAGAACCGCCATTCTTTTAATTAAAGCCAAAGAAAAAGGAATTTTTTTAGATATTGAGGCGGCAAAAATTATTGCTGAAAGAGTGGTTGACTGCCGGGCGCTTGAGGGAACGCTTCTTACTATTTTTGCTAATTTTTTTGTCAAAGAAAAAAAAGAAAAAATCGATCTTGAGGTGGTGGAAAAATATTTTTCCTCACAAACAAAAAACAATCAAAAAAAAGTAGCAGTCGATGATGTTTTAAAAACCATCTGTTCTTTTTATAACATAAAGTTAAGTCAGCTAAAAAGTGATAGCCGGATTTCCAATTTTGTTTTTCCAAGACAAGTGGCGATGTATATTTTGCGAGAATATTTAAAAATGAAACAAGAAGAAATCGCTTATGTTTTAAGAAGAAAAGATCACACCACTGTTATTCATGGGGTAGAAAAAGTTCGACAACTTCTTCTAAAAAATCCATTAATTAAAGAAGAGGTCGATAAACTAATCCAAAATCTTAATCTATCAACATAAAATCCACCTCTTTTCAACAAAAATTTATTTTTTATTATCTTTCTCTTGCTTTTTTTTCGTTTTTTTTATACACTTATACACATCCTTTACTATTACTATTTTAAAACAAACAATATGATTGTAAAAAAAGATGATTTTTTAAAAAATTTAAAACTGGCTTCTCGATTTACCGCGTCACGTCTTTCTTCCAATATTTTACTTTCGGGTGTATATCTTAAAAAAGAAAAAAAACTTCTTCATTTTTATGCCACTAATCTTAATTTTTATTTTCACTCCACTTTAGAAGTAAAAGATGAAAAAAACTTTGACTTAGTAGTCGAACCCAAAAACATAATTGACTTTCTTTCTTATTTAAATAAAAACGAGTTTGATCTTTTAATTGAAGATAAAAAAATTGTTGTCAAAGCGGAAAAAAACCAAGGCGAATTTCCTCTCTTTCCAAAAGAAGATTTTCCCCTTCCACCAAAGATTAATGAAAAACAAGAGGAGATAAAAAAAGAGATTTTGGAAAAAAATTTACCCCTTGTCCTTTTTGCTTGTGCGTCTGATGAGAGTCGGCCAGTTTTAACCGGAGTGAATTTTGTTTCCGAGGATGGGAAAATGTTGTTGGTTGGTACCGATGGTTTTCGGCTTTCTCTTCTTAAAGTGGAAAAAGAAATTGATCTTCCCAACATGATTGTTTCCGCGTCGTTTTTGCGTGAGGTTTTGGGTTTGCTAACCAAAGAGGAAAAAATCTTTTTTTCTTATTCTAAAGATGAAAAGGCGGTTTATTTTAAAATTGATAACATTGAACTTTATAGCCGGATAATTGAGGGAGAGTATCCCCCATTTGAAAAGGTGATTCCCACCCAAGAAGGAAAAACAAAGATAGTAGTTGAAAAAGAGAGTTTTTTACAAAATCTTAAGTTAATCAGTGTTTTTAGTCGCGAACTTTCCAATATTGTTATTTTAGATGTAAAAAAAGACGGAGTTTACCTTCGACCAAAAACCGAGGAAGAAACAACCAAAAACCAAGCCTTTTTAGAGGCTGAGGTTAAAGGAGAAGAGATTAAGGTTGCCTTTAATATAAAATTTTTACTTGAGTTTTTAAACCATGTTTTGGGAGAAAGAATTGTGGTTGAGATTTTGCGGCCTGATGCGCCGGTTTCTTTTAAAGATGAGGAGAAAGAAAATTTTCTTCACATTATCATGCCGGTAAGAATTTCTTAAAAAAATAACTTTATTATGGAAAAATATGTTTTAGACACCAACATCTTTTTTAATATTTCTTCTGATTTAAATTTAGGAAAAAAAACCGAAGAGGTAATCGTCAACTTAACTACTGTTATAAAAAAATTAAAAAAAGAAAAAAAAGCCGAGTTTTTTATGCCCCCATCGATCGTTGATGAGTTTTTAAGTTTTTTTGAAGATAAATATAAGCCTTTTTTAACTGATTTTTTAAGTTTGATTAATGTGAAAAATCCCACCATTGACAATGTTTTTTTTCCCGCACGCGTTTTTTATCTTTTAGTTGATGATGTGCGAAAAAGAGCCTATCGGGGATTAAACATTGGTGAGGAAGAGATAAAAAATGCGGCAAAAAAATTTTTATCAATAAAACAAGAACTTTCAAAAAAAGAATTTGAGCTTAGCGTGGGTGAAATAATTAAAAAATTTCGCCTTCGTTATCGTCAGGCAACTCGATTTGGGTTTTTGGATAGCACGGCTGATTTGGATTTAATTGTTTTAACTAAAGAAATTGATGGATTTTTAGTCTCAACTGATGAAGGAGTATTGTTGTGGGGAAAAACCTTTGGGGTAAAGATTATGCCGGCCTTAGGCTTTCGGAGGCGACTGGAGAATCTTTTGGAGTAATTGTTTCCTCCTCTTCTTCGGGTAAAAGACCCAAGAAGAAATCAGCGATTTTGTCGGTTAGGGTTTTTTTGGGTTTTTCTTGATAGATAAGATGTTGGGTAAGGATGGAGAAAACTTTTTCTTTAACTTCGTTGTTGGGAATAACCAAATAAAAATGATAAAAAAAGGGTGGCTGGCTAACAATAGTTAAGGTATCAAAACCAAAACGCCGACCAAAATAAAAGTGGGATAAGTTTTCCCAAGAAGCAATTACTCCGGCCGATTCGATGCCAAAGGTGGTGATTTTGTTTTCTACCTCAGGTGGTGGGGTAATCGTTAAAGTATAGAAAAGAAAAAGAATTGACCAGATGGGAAGAAGAAGGATTTTGTCACCAAAAAAAAAGATTATCAAAGACAAAAGAAGAGAAAGAGCTACATAAAACCGCAAAATTAGTTTTGACCTTTTTTTATAAGGGCGAAGAGGCGCTTTCCATAAATAAATAACCTGCGGATTTTTTAGCATATAATTTTATTTTCCAATGTTTTTTTGAAAATGTCAAATTGAGAAATTTTTCAGTATAATCGTTTTATGACCTTAACTGAGCTTTCTTATTACAGCCGCAAGTTTTTTCCATTAGCTGTCATTGGTTTTTTGCTTTTTTTAATTTTTTTCTATTTAATAAAGCTTTTTATCTTACTTTACACTCCACCACCAAAGCCAACTATTTTTTATAATCCTATTTTTCAAAAAATTGAAAAACCGAAAGTAAGTGAAGCAAGTAGCACCTCAGGGATAAATTTTATCCTGGATACGATTGAGGGGCACCCCAAAACCGCTACCTTAGCGGCAAAGGTTTTTTTTCTGCCAAAGTCAGTCAGTCGCTTAAACTACAAAACAACCATCTATCTTATGGCAAAAAACTTTGGTTTTGATACGGAAAAAACCAAACACAAACTTAAAGAAAACTTAGCTATTTTTTCTGATGAGGAAAAAAGACTAGAGATTGATATTACCAACTATAACTTTTTTTTCGACTATCAATTTGCCACTATGGCCGCCATTTTTGAAAACACAATTATTCCTCCAAAAAAAGAAATAGAAAATAGGGCAGTTGAGTTTTTAAAAACAGTTAATCGCTACCCTGAGGAATTAGCTAAAGGAAAAACCAGTGTTTTTTATTTTTATTATCAAAAAGAGCTAAACACTTTTTCCAAAGTTGATGATATTAATCAAGCCAATGTGGTTGAGGTCGATTTTCTAAGAGGTGATATTGATGATTATCCGGTAATTTCTCCAAAGTTTCCCAACAGCCACAACTTTGTTTTAATGACTTTTTATCAAGATGGTTATAAAGTCCTTCGGGCCCAAATTAAGTTTTTTGAAAAATCCGAAGGGGAGGTGGGAATTTATCCTCTAAAAAGTGGTGATTTGGCCTGGGAAGAGTTGACTAAAGGAAAAGGAATAGTTTTATCTAATCCCAAAGAGAAAAAAGAAGTGGTAATCAAACAAATGAATTTGGCCTATTTGGATCCAGATTTCTATCAACCCTATCTTCAGCCGGTTTATCTTTTTATCGGTGAAGATAATTTTTCAGCCTTTGTTCCTGCTTTGTCTTTTGACTATCTTATTGACTAGCTCTTTTTGTTAGTCTAAATACACCCAATAAACCAAAAATCGATGGTAAAAGAAAGATGTTTAAGTACTTAAATAGATCTTTTTGATTTTCCGGCAACTCTGGTAAAGGATAAAATAAAACCACCCTTTGTCTTATTCCTGATAAAGCCCCTTTTGCCACCAAATTATTTAAGACGTTTAAGACAAACTCTAAGTTGTCATTGGTTCTTGAGAGGTAGCGTTCTTGGATAAAACGGGAAGAGGGGATAACCACAATTTCTCCCTGATTTTTGTTTTTAGCATAAGAAGATATAATAAACTGTTTTAAGTCTTTTGGGTTTGGTTCAGGAATACTTTGCGGATCTAAAATAAAGTTTTCCTTTTGTTCCCAGGATTTTTTTGAGGTAAAAACTAAAGGCAACGCTTTATTTTTATCTTTTATTTCTATCTGTGACACCCAAGGAAACAAAAGTTGTTGAATATTGGAAAAAAACGGTTGATTTTGGCTAAAGATACTGGTTTTTACCCAAAAAGGATAAGGGGTGATAAATTGAAAAAGTTGATTGCCAAAGTTTACCAATTCCGATGATGAAGAAAGAAGAAGATTTTTTTTAACCTCGATACCAAAATCGGCAAAAACAGAAAAAAGATTGTGTTTTGCGGGAACAACCTGAAGATTGTCTTTTACCCAAACCCCATCAACAAAAAAAAGACCTTTTCCTCCTTTTTGAAGATAGTTTTTTATCGCAGTAATTTCTTGATGATCATATTCTTTTTGATTATTGTCAAAGACAATAACTGCTTTGTAGGTTTTATCAATTTCTTTGGTGGCAGAATTAGTTGAAACATCGATAAAGTCTAAGACAAATTGTTGTTTTGCGGCATTTTTAAAACTTAAAAGATCATCTTCTTGAGGGTTAAATTTTTCTTCTTTTCCCAAAATAGCAATTTTCTCAACCTCTTTTTTTGTCATTTTGAAAATTTGGGAGGTTAAGTTGTATTCTAAATCTTCTAAATTGGTAACTTGGGGAAGAATCTCTTTTTTTGTCCCATACGATAAAACCAAACCAAAGTAGATCGATGAGATTTGATATTTGTTTTGTTGAAGTTCGGAAAACTGAAGGGTGGGTAAACCAGCTTCTTGGGCTTGGTTTTTGGCACTTTCATCTTTTTTTGGATCCAAAACTTTAACAATAATTTTGCCTTTACCTTCCTTTTGATATTCTTTTAAAAAGTCTAAAACTTCGTTTTTTAAAGGTAAAAGACGAACTGGCAAATCCGATGAGACGAAAAACTTTATATTTAAAACATCATCTAAGTTTTTAATAATTTTTTTAGTTGAAGAAGAAAGAGAATAGGCTTTACCAAAGGAAAGATCGATTTTAAAAGAAAAAAAAGAAACTACATAATTGGCCAAAATAAACACAAAAAAAGAAAGAACAACAATCACCCATTTTTCTAGTTTTTCTAATTTAAAAATTTTAGTAAAGGTCATCTTAATTTCTTTTTTCAAGTTCTAAAACTGTTAAAAATAAAAATAAAAAGGTAAAAGAAAAAAAGTAAAACAAAGAACGAAAATCCAAAATCCCTTTGACAAAGTTTTGAAAATGATAAAGAGGGGAAAGCGGGACAAAAAACTCTTGTAAATTTTTGGGAAGTAAAGAAGCAAAAAAATCACTGCCTAAAAGCAAAAGAAAAAAAAGGCTAACTACCGATGATAAAAAAGAAACCACTTGATTTTTCGTTTGCGATGAAAAAAATAAAGACAAAGAAGAAAAAGAAGCTCCCAAAAACAAAGCTCCCAAATAAGAAACCAAAACCTCAGGGAGATAAATTTTGGTTAAAAAGGACAAAGATAAAGGAAGACTTAAGGTTAAAGACAAAGCTATAAAAAAAAGAATAAGATTGGCTAAAAACTTTGCCAAAACAATTTGAGTTTCTTGATAAGGAAGGGTAAGAAGGACTTCAATGGTATTTGCCCTTTTTTCTTCAGAAAAAGAACGCATCGCTTGCCCCGGAACAAAGATTAACAAAAACCAGGGAAGAAGAAGGAAAAAAGAACGAAGCGAGGCCGAACCAGTTATAAAAAGGTCTTTTACAAAAAAAAAGTTGGCAAAAATGCCAAAAAGAATGGTTGGGATATAACCTAAAGGGGTATTAAGATAAGAATTTAATTCTTTTTTAATTAAATTTTTCATGACAATTGTTTTTAGAAATTTTAATTTTTTACTTTTTTCTTAAATAGTTTTTCCACTCCACCTTTTTCTTTTGGTTTTTTACCATCGTAAACAATTTGACCGTTTTGGATAATTATTAGCCGATTAGCCACTTTTTCTGCCTCTGAAAGAATATGGGTGGAAAAGATAATCGTCTTTTTTTGACCAAGTTTTTTGATTAGGTTTCTTATTTTTTCCTGTTCTAAAGGATCAAGACCTGAAGTTGGTTCATCGAGGATAAGGTATTTGGGATTGCCAAATAACGAAGCGGCTAAACCAACTCTTTGTTTAAAACCAAAAGAAAGCTCTTCAATTTTTTTATTAAAAACCGAAGAAAGCCCAACTTCTTTGGCAATCTCTTGCCAGTTTTTTTCGTTTTTTGCCAAAGCAATAAACTCAAGATACTCAAAAACCTTCATCTCTTGGTATAAGGGATTATTTTCTGGCAGATACCCGACTTGTTTTAAAACCTCAACTCTTTGTTCTACCGGATCAAGACCGGAAACGGAGATTTTTCCAAAATCAGGTTTTAAATAACCTAAAATTAGGCGCATGGTGGTTGTTTTTCCTGCCCCATTTGGACCCAAAAAACCAATGATTTCTCCCTCTTTGGTTTTAAAAGAAATGTTATCAACCGCTTTTTTTTGACCAAAAAATTTAGAGACAGAAGAAAGTATTATCATAAGTTTTTTATGAATAAAAAAATATAACAAAAAAGAAGATAAAATACAAGATAGAAAAAAATTATTTTAGCATTCTTCACATTCTTCTTCATCTTGACACTGACATTGACAAGATGAAGTTATTTTATCAAAATTTTTTTCAATTACTTCCCAGTCTAAGTTCTCAAAAAAAGCATCGATATATGAAGCGCGATTGACCCCATAGTCAATAAAATAAGCATGTTCATATGTATCTAAAGCCAAAATCGGTTTAGCATACCAGACTGGAAAAGTATTTTGAGCATCACCCAAATAGTTAAAAAGACGCTTTTCTTTTTCATTCCAAGCGGTCCAGACCCAACCACGGGCAGCAATACCAGTTGCTTTTAAATCTTTTTTATAATTTTCAAATGAACCAAAGTCTTTTTCAATTTGTTTTAATAAACTTCCTTTTGGCGCGCCTCCCATACCACCTAAATGACCAAAATATATTTCATGATTAACCACTCCTCCCCAAGCAAAAGAAAGCTCAGTTTTAAGGGCGCGAATTGTTGAATAAACTTGATTGGCTTTTGAGTAATCATCATCGGTTACTGAGGCCAACTTTTCTTGGATTTCATTGTATTTGTTAACATAGCCTTGATAAAGTTTTAGATGCTCCTCAACGGTTTTTTTGGAAATGCCTTTCATTTGAAAAATTTTTGATGAAAATGTTTTTGGAGAAATTTTGTTGACTTTCATAAGCTAACTATTATAAAATTAGTAATAGTTAAATTAAAACAAAAGTTTAATAATTTGTCAACAACAAAAATGATTAGTACTTTTATCATTAGCTTAAGAGAATATTTAGAAGTTTTTTTAATTATAAATTAGCTTTTTTCCTCGGCAGTCAACTTTTTGTGGGCATTTTTTGAAAAATAATTTTGGTTTACAACAAGATTTTAGTTTAGTGATGTTTTTTATTATTGCTTCTTATTTTATTCTGGTAAAACTTCTTTTTTTAAAAAGAAGATAAAAAATGCTAAAATACTACTTATGAAAATCCCAAAAAAAGCCAGGAAAATTCGCTCTCTTTTTGGATATTACTATAAAAAACTTGAAGATATTGATAGACAATGGAAAGAATCAAAAGAGTTTGGTTCGATCTTGATTTTGTCTTTGGTTGAGGAGATTGGTGAGATGGCGCGTGCTTATTTGGCGGCTCACGGCAAAAAACCAACCAATTTGGCGGCCCAAAAAGATGAGCGATATGACCAAGAGTTAGGTGATATTCTGGTTGCTATTCTTCGTTTTGCCCGGATTAAAAACATTGATCTTCACAAAAGAATAATGTACTCGATAAATAAGATTAAAAAAAGACAGATAAAACCAAAAACTTAAAATTGACAAAAATAACATTTATTTTGTACAATTAAAATGTATGAATGTTATTACCACAACTATCTTACGAAACAACTTAGCTGATACTCTCAAGGAAATAACTAAAAAAAGAGATTATCTTTTGGTGGCAAAAAAAAATCAAATTAAAGCAGCTTTAGTAAACATTGATTTATTTGAGGATCTTTTAGCCTTAACCAATAAAAAATATCTAAAAAGTATTAAAAAAGCAAGAAGAGAGTATGAGAGGGGAGATTTTTTTACTCACAGTCAGGTTTTTGGTAACATTTAATTAATGAAATACTCGCTTATTTACACAAAAACTGCTTTTGATGACATTAAAAAACTTGATCCGGTGGCTAAAAAACGAATAAAGAAAAAATTAGAGCAGTTTTCTTTGTCCCCTTTTAAATATGCAAAAAAATTAATTAACCCAGCTATTGGAAGTTATCATTTTCGGGTTGGTAATTACCGGATTATTTTTGATATTGATAAAAATAATATTGTAATTTTACGGGTGGGTCATCGACGGGAGATTTATAAATAAATAACTAAAAATAAGAAAAAGGATTAACTACGCGCAGTTCTTTGATGGTTAAGAAATCTTTAGTGTTAACTGTAAAAAAGTTATTGATTTGATTATCAAGATAAGTAGCCGCCAGATAAAAATCAAAAAAAGCATCTTTTGCGGGATAAGATAAAAGAAGTTTGTGATAATAAGAAAGAGTGGTAGGCAGAGGAGAAATGATAGAAAAATTAAAAGCAGATAAAAATCTTTCTAAATTGGTGATAACCGTCTCTTTTTTGATTCTATAAAAACCAATGATAACTTTTTCAATTTCAACAAGATTTTGTTGGGTGATATAAAAATTTATTCCTTTTGCTTGGTTAAAAAACGCCTCGGCTTTTTTAAAAAACACTGACTGTCGATCTAAAGCATAAATAATAATATTCGAGTCAACGCCCCAGTTTCCGCTGAAGGTGAGTCTCATATAGTTTTTTTCTTGAGGGAATTTTTTTAATACCAAGGGAGAAAACGCCAAGGGTTTGTTTTGGATCAATCTTTTTTTTTAATGGTTCATCTATTATTTGATTTATTTTTTCATAAAGAGCTTCAGTGACATAAGCGCTAAAACTTTCCTGAACGAGAGAAGCTTTGACTTTTGCTTGTTTATAAATGTCTTCGGGAACAGTAATAGTGGTTCGGATTAATTTTTTCATATAGTATGATAATAATACTTTTAAATATTTTTGTCAAGCGGGATTTTTTGTTTATCTTTACTCGGCCGGTGAGTAGGATTTAAGAATTTTTGCTAAAATGGCTTTGGCTTCGGCTTTTTTGATACTACCATACTTTTCATTAACGCTTATTCCAAATTCAAATCTCACTCTTTTATCAACGGTTGGCACGGCAAAAAACTCCTCATAATATCCAGCCGAAGCCGATTCAGTATGCATTCCGGTTACCTTATATTCACCACCACCAATATTCACAGTTTCTGTTGGTCCTTGGGCGTAGTTGGCGCCAACGCCCGTCCGAAAACAATCATAATTTTCTTCATTGGCGCCACCGATTAAAACATAGTAGTTTTGCGTATAAATTCGGACACAGTTGGAATTTTCGATTATATCCGCCTCATCTCTTTTTTCAATTTTTGCCTCTTTTGGATAATTGATTAAAAACTTATTTAAATAGTTTTTATATGTTAACCAGTCGGTTTCGGTTTTTTCTTCTTTAGTTGGTAAAAGATTGGGAGTTGGAGTTTTGGGGGATGTTGGTTCGACAGAAGGAGTAACAAAAGTTGATGGCGTTGAAGTAGAGTTTTGGTTTGTTTTTTGATAAGAAACTTTTGTCGCCTTTTTTTCTTTAAAGTATTTTACCCCAACATAAGAAGCAGTGGAAAAAGTTAATAAACCTAACAAAATAACTAAAAGAAGAATGTTGCCCTTTTTATTTTTCATGATAAATTTATAACAAAAATTTAAATCAGTTTCAAGAAAAATTTTCAATTTTGTCAAGAGCAATTTTTTCTTGATTTGACGCGATTTAAAAAATTATAAAAAATATATAAAAATTAGCTTGTTATAATAAGCTGTATAAAAATAGCTCTAGTTTATTTTGATATAAAAATAAAATCATTATTAATAAGGTGAGAAAAGCTTATCAATTATTTAAGTAAGTCCGCTCTTCTCCTCCTTGTCTCTTCATAGGCTTTTTTTAATCGCCAAATTTCAATTTCTTTGTGATTACCGGAAAGTAAAATTTTTGGCACTTTAAAGCCTAAAAAATCCTCTGGTCTTGTATATTGAGGGTATTCTAAAAGTTTTACTTTTTTTACTCCTTTTTCTTTTAGTTTTTTTAAAATCTCATCTTCACCGATGACTTCAATTAATTTATCAACAGAAACCTCAAAAAAACTTTCAATTTTTGTGGCTTCGTCTTTTTTTAAAACCCCAGGAATTAGACGACAAACTGCATCAGTGATGGCCGCGGCTGTAATCTCCCCCCCAGTCATCACAAAATCACCCAAAGATACCTCCTCATCAACAAAATTTAAAACCCTCTCATCCACCCCCTCATAATGGCCACAGATAATAACTAAATGATCTAACTTTGCATATTCTTTTGCTTTTTTTTGATTAAAAACTTCTCCTTTCGGCGAGGTCAAAACAATTTTTTCATTTTTCATTGTCATTTTTCTTTTTTCATTTTTATTTTTTATTTGTTTTAAAGCCTTATACAAAACATCAACTCTAAGTACCATCCCCGCCCCTCCTCCATACGGTCGGTCATCAACCGTCCCATACGAATCCAAAGCAAAATCGCGAAGATTGATAAGTTCTATCTCAATCAATCCTTTTTCTTTGGCTTTTTTAACAATACTTTCTTCAAAAAAAGAGTCAATCATTTTGGGAAAAAGAGTGATGATGGAGATCTTCATGCTGTTATTATAAAAAAAACTTCTTCATTTGACAATCATGTTCAAAATGACTAAAATGTACATATATGGCAAACATCAAAATTGTTTCCGCGACTGAGGCAAGAAATAAATGGTTTGAGCTTTTAAATTGGGTCAATGTCTACAATGGAGAAGTGATGATTAAAAAAAGAAATCGAATTGTTGCCAAAATCTTTCCCGGTGAAAAGCCGGTGATTGAAAATGTGGATGAAATTTTAGATAAAATGAAGGGCCGGCTTAAAGGGAAAAATGTTTATTTTCCCTATGAAGATGAAAAAATAATCGCTCGTGAAAAAAAATATTTAAAAAACATTAGACTATGGCGGATGAAATAATCGTTGTCGACACCAATATCATCATTGATTTTGTTAAAAAAGGCGATGAAACTTTAGAAGAGTATTTAAAACTTCAAAAAAGAAGCCAGACAAAACTTTATCTTTCCGTGATTACTGTTTTTGAATATTTTTCAGGAATTGATATCAATAAAAAAGATCTTTATCAGGAGAGTGAAAAATTATTTGAACGTTTTTATATTCAAGAATTAAATGAAACCATTGCCAAGATTGCGGCTTCATTAAATTTTCAAAAAAAACTTTACCGCTATATTGATACATCAGACATTTTAATTGCTGCCACCTGTCTTTATTTGGATGCTTTTCTTTTAACTAAAAACAAAAAACATTTTAAGTTAATTCCCAATTTAAAGTTTGCTTCTTTAAAAATTTAAAATATGAAAGGCAATCTTTATTTGGTTTCAACCCCAATTGGTAATTTAGAAGATGTTACTTTCCGGGCGATAAAAATTTTAAAAATGGTTGATGAAATAATTTGCGAGTCAACCGATAAAGCAAAAATTTTACTTTCTCATTATCAAATTGAAAAGCCATTAATTCATTTATCTAATGAAAATCAATTACAAATTGTCCCTTACATTTTAAAAAAACTTTTGTTGGGAAAAAATTTGGCTTTGATATCTGATGCAGGAACACCAGTTATCTCTGATCCTGGATTTTTTTTAGTCAAACAAGTGATAAAAAATGGGGTAAAAATTATCCCTATTCCTGGCCCCTCATCGATTTTAACTGCATTAATAACTTCAGGTTTGCCACCTCAACCATTTTTATTTTTTGGTTTTTTACCAAAAAAACCAAGTGAAAAAAGAAAAATTTTTAGAGAACTTTTTAATTTTAAAATCCAAAAAGAAAAACCAACGATTATTTTTTTTGAATCACCCCAAAGACTAATTGAGACTTTAGAAATTATTTCTCAAATTAACCCCAATACCCAAATCTCAATCGCCCGGGAGATGACCAAGGTTTTTGAGGAGTTTATAAGAGGCAAAATAGATGAAGTTTTAGAAAATTTAAAAGAAAGAAAGGAGATAAAAGGAGAGGTAACTATAACGATGTCTTTTTAATATTTATGTTATAATTAAAAATATGGAAACAAAGATTTTAAATTACAGAATTATTATCGAAAAAGAAGAAAAAAATTATGTTGCTTTTTGTCCAACTTTAGGTTTAAGTGATTATGGAAAAACTATCGATCAAGCGATAGAGCGAATAAAAAAATTAATTAAATTTCATATCGAATCACTTTCACAACTAGGTTATCCTGTTCCGGCAGAGAAAGAAATAACCACTCTTATCACTTCCGTAGAAATTCCTTTTTCATCTTCAATTAAAATTGCTTATGTATGAAATTAAAACAAATTAAACCAAAAAATTTATTAAAAGCTCTTCTTAAACTTGGTTTTGTAATAAAAAGACAAAAAGGAAGCCATGTTTTTCTTGAAGGAATAGTTAAAAATAAAAAACGTTTTACTTCTATTTCTCTTCATAATGAACCATTACCAAAAGGCACATTAAAAGCAATTCTTAAACAAACTGGAGTTGATGAAGAAGAAATAAAAAATATAATTTAATAATTAAAAAGAAAATTTTATTACTAAAGGTAAATGATCAGAGATATCAACTTGTGGTTGATAAGAATCAATGATTTTTATCTCTTTACTAACAAAAACCATATCAACGATAAAATTTTCCCAGTCACCTTTTTCTTTTTTTCTTTTGATATTAAAAGAGGTTCTTATTTTGTTTTTAAAAACATTGACTAATTTTTTTTCCAGTCTTTGAACAAACTGAGTCTGCGGATTTAAATTAAAATCACCAGCAAGAATAATATTTTTCTTATTTTTTAATCTTTTTTCAATAATCGATAATGCCTGAAATCTTTCTTGGTTATCTTTTCCATCAAAACCCCAAGGACCATGGATATTAAAAATATTTATTTTTTTATCATCGATATTAATAATCGCCTCTTGTAAACCTTTTGGCACAAATCGATAATCACCTTTTTCAAACCAGCCGCGAAAATCAAATTCTTGATAATAACTATTAAAAAAAGTAAATGAGGAATTAATAATAGGAAATTTTGAAAGAATTAGATTACCAGAAGGCGCTTTTTTATTATGAATAATTATCGCATGGGTGGGGAAAAAAGAATAATAAGGATAAGAAAGTTTTTCTTTGAAAATCCTTAAAGAACGAAAATTATTTTCTAATTGACTATCAACACCATCATAAACTTCTTGTAAACAAACAATTTCTGCATTTTCATTTTGAAGAAAATCAATTACTTTTTCAATCGGTCTTCCGCCGTGATCGGTGTTTAAGGTAATAAGTTTTAAAGGCATATTTTTTATTTTACTAATTCCTTTTAAAAACACTGGGATATTATTTATAATATTGAAGAATTTATGCTCAAAAACTTTATCTTAAAACTCATTCGTTTTTATCAAAAAACAGCAATTTTTCATAGCACAATTTTAAGGCAGCTTTTTTTAACTGATAAGGTTTGTCGTTTTACCCCAACTTGCTCAGAATATACTTATCAAGCAGTGGAAAAATATGGGGTGGTAAAAGGATTATTTTTGGGATTAAAAAGAATTATTCGCTGTCATCCCTTTTCCAAAGGTGGGTATGATCCGTTAAAATAATTTTTTTAAAAGTAGAGGTTATTCTTTCATATATCCACTAAACATTAATCTTTGGACAACAGTTGTTGGAAAGTGTTCTGATAAAAGATATAAAAGCTTTGGATAGTTTTTATATTTTTTTGTCATTTCAATTACTAAATTAACTGGAGAAACAATTAACTCTGGTAAAAGACTTAAAAAACGCAGGATAATTTTTTCAATCTCTAAGCGGATAAAAACATACTCATCTTTTTTCAAAAGAAGATAAAAATCATTACGACAAAGTTGAAGATAGGAAGGTAAAAGGTCTTTTTCTATGGCGGCAATCGCCCAACCTTTGACTGCCTCTCGAAGAGCGATAAAGATAAAGGTGAGTTTTAAATTGGTATCAAAGATTTTTTCTAAGTCTTTTTGAAAGTAAAAAAACTGGGGCGAATGTTTAAAGCGATTAAGAAATTCATTGGTTTCTTCTGATTTTTTTCGGTTTGGGACTCAAAGATAGGAGAAATCATGGTTTTAAGGAAATTATAGCAAGATTTAGCTAATGATATTTATTTAATGGATATGAAAAACCCAGTTTTTAACACCACTAGTCTTCGTTATCAAACAAAAAAGTGGTTAAAATTTTTTCCATTTTTTCAAGACTTTCAAGACTAATTTTTTCTTTGGTTGTATGCGGGTTTTCTACACCATCAGATAAAACAACTGTTTTTATCCCTTTGTCATTTAAAATGTTGGCGTCAGAAATCCCTGAATAAAAGTAAAATTTTGGTTTTAACCCAGTTTTTTTTATTTTTTGGTTAACCATTTTTATAAATGGATCATCTTTTTTCAACTGATATCCTGGGCAAAAACCATCGGTTTTAAATTTTATTTTTAAATGGTATTTTTTAGTAAAAAGTTGGGCTTTTTCTTTTATGTTTTTTAAATTTTTTTCAAAAAGACTTTTTTGATAAGAGCGGACTTCGCCTTTTAATTGAGTAATTTCTGGGATGGTATTGATGCTAGTACCGCTTTGCAAAAAGCCAACATTGACTGTTGTTTGTTTTTTGTTGCTAAAACCTAACTTTATTTTTTTCAAAAAATCAACAGCGGCAAGAAGTGAGTTTTTACCTTTTTGAGGAGTGGAGGAGTGAGCCGCTTTGCCAAGAAATTCGAGATAAAAATTGATGATAAAAGGAGAGCGAAGGACAATTCCACCCACTGGATTGGCATTGTCAAAGATTATCCCCCATTTTGATTTAAGCCAAGAAAAAGGAAAAAACTCAATCCCGCCACCAGTTTCTTCTTTAACTGAGAAAATAATCTCAAAGCTTTTTTGATAAGTTTCTTTTTTTTGAAGAAAAGATAAAATTGTTGCCAAATAGGCTTTGTTGTCAGCCCCTAAAATTGTTTTCCCATCGCTTTTAAAATATTTACCATCAAAAATAGGTTTTATATTTTTTCCTGGTTCAACGGTGTCCATATGAGAGACAAAAAGAATAGGTTTTGTATTTTTGTAATTAAAAGTAAAAAGATTACCTATCTTATCCACTTTAAAATTTAAATTTTTTTTCTTTAAAAAGTCGATTAAAAAATTTCGCATTTTTTCCTCCTTTCCAGAAATACTATCAATTTTGACAATAGTTTCAAAGATTTGTTTTAGAGTTTTCATATATAATTAATTTAAACTATTAAAACCAAAAAAGAAAAGAAGGATAATCCCATCCTTCTAGGATATCAATTTTCTTATTACCACTGCCAATAAAATATTCCGTTTGATTTGTGATATCTTCTTCTCTACACCCTAACTTTCTAAATGTTCTTAGTGATGGTATATTGTCCTCAGCAACAACAGCAAATAAAGGAATTTTAGGAAACTTTTCTTCCATTTCTTTAACTAATAATAACACCATTTGTGGAGGAAGACCATTTCCTCTATAAGGTAGAGGAACAATAAGACTGCCTACTTCTAAAGCACTCATTGTTTCTATTCCGTTTTCATCCGTTAATATCCACGGATGAACTCTTACAAATGCGGCAACTTCTGGTATTGAATTAGTTGGTTGACTAGTTGCTAAGGCAAAAGCTGCTTCGCCTTTGACGAAGTGAAGTAATTATTTCGTCAGGCTTAACAGGAAACATATGGCTACCGTTTTGAATAGCAAAGTCAATTGCTTCAGAAATTTGTTTAGCCCAATCTTGCCAAGGAAGCGGTTTGTTAGCATATTTCGCTAAGATACTTGGCGGAAAAAGAGAAAAATTTTCATATGGTATTCCTTTTTCTAAAAATTCTGTTAAAATTTGAGATTCAAAAGATTCAGGTTGTAATGGTTGTAATAATTCATTCATATTTTTTTTAAAAAATTTCTAACAAATAAAAAAAGAAGCTATTTGAAAAAGGGAAAAATTTAGGAAGACCTGCGCCTTGTAATTGAGGTGAAAAAATAATTTTTTTGTGTCATAATAATTATTATAACATATTTTTAAAAGTTTTGTTTTCAAATGAAAAAAATTACTTATATCGATGAAGTTGCGATTAAAAATAAAACCATCCTTCTTCGAGTTGATTTTAATGTTTCTTTAAATCCTGATCACTCAATTGCCAATGACGCTCGGATTACCCAAGCTTTGCCAACGATAAATTATCTTTTAAAAAACAATAACCGGTTGATTTTAGTTTCTCATTTAGGTCGACCAAAAGGGATTGATGAAAATCTATCTTTAAAAGTTGTCGTTGAGCGATTAAAAGAATATCTAAAAGGCATTTCAATTTCTTTAGCCAAAACTTTAGAAGAGGCAAAAGAAAAAAAAGACCAAATTGTCGTTTTGGAAAATATTCGTTTTTTTCCTGAAGAAAAAAATTACTCAACGTTATTTGCTCAAAAACTTTCTTCTTTGGCAGAAGTTTATGTTAACGATGCTTTTGGGGTTTGTCATCGGGCTGATACTTCGGTGGTTGGGCCACCGCAATTTTTACCCGCCTATGGCGGCCTTCTTTTAAAAAAAGAAATCACCATGCTTGATAAAGTTTTAAAAAATCCGCAAAAACCAGTGGTGGCGATAATTGGTGGAGCCAAAGTGTCAACAAAAATTAATCTTTTGGAAAAATTAGCTAAACTAGTTGATTACTTAATTATTGGGGGAGGATTGGCTAATACTTTTTTATGTGCTCAAAACTATTCAATCGGTAATAGTTTTTGCGAATATGAAGCCACTCAAATTGCCAGAAGATTTTTAGCTAAGCAAATCAATAAAAAACCATATATTATTCTTCCCAGAGATGCGGTGGTGGCCAAAGATAAAGAAAGTAAAGAGAAAATGGTAGTAAAAATTTCAGAAATTCCAAAAGATTATTGTATTTTTGATTTGGGGCCAGAGACTTTGGCGGAAATTGGTCATATTTTAGCCAAAGCCAAAACCATTATCTGGAATGGCCCAGTTGGTTATTTTGAAAACCCAAATTTTCGCGATGGCACGGATTTTATTTATTATTCAATCACTCAAAATCAAAAGGCAGTTTCGGTAGTTGGTGGAGGTGATACCTTGGCTGCTATTTCCAAAAAAGAGTATTTGGAAAAAATTACTCATATCTCAACTGGCGGAGGAGCAATGCTTGAGTATATCGAAAAAGGGACTCTTCCTGGGATTGAGGCATTAAAGCGGTGATTTACCCAATAAAATACCCCTGTAAATAAAAACTAAAAAGAACAAGATGAAGAATTAAAAACAAAAATCCCAAAGTGATTTTAGCTGCTTTTGATTTTATCCTTGAAAGAAATAAAAAAAATGACAGCGATAAAAGGCTATAACGAGTGATTGAGGAAAAAGTGCCGGTTAAAGTGGGTAAAATTAAATTGGCAACCGAAAAAAGATTTAAAGCCAAAAGATTTTGATTTTTTTTCTTTAAAACCCAAATTAAGTCTAAAATCAAAACCAAAAAAACTAAATTAAAAATAAAAAACTCTAAAACAGCAACAAAATATTTAAAGTTAAACGAAGCAGTAAAAAAGATTTTAAAATAGCGAAAATAGACTTGGGGCAAAAAAACAAAACTAGTTGATCGATTGGCACCAAAAACTTTTTGAGAGTTAAAAAACAAAAGCGGATCACCAGTTGTTTTTAAAAGATAAACCATATAAAAAGTTAATCCTAAAACAGTAATTAGCGGATATAAAAATAAAGTTAAAGAGATTTTTTTATCTTTTATTTTTTTATAAATAAGAATTAAAAAGGGGAGAGTAAGAAGAATACCATTGATTCTTGTTAAACTGGCAAAAAAACTAAATATGGCGGCTAAAAAATATTTTTTTTGGGAAAAAAAATAAAAAAACAAAACTAAAAAAACAAAAAAAAGACTTTCGGTGTAAACAGTAATAAAAAAAAATGAAGTTGGGAAAAGAAGCAAAAAAACAAATACCCAAGATGAGTTTTGGTTAATTTTTTTTAAATATTTTTTAAATAAAAATAGACCAAAAAGGAAACAAAGATTAGAAATTAAAAGGCCGCTTATTAGATAGTTTTTAGTAAGAAAGGTGACTAATTTTATAAGCAAAGGATATAAAGGAAAAAAGGCTTGTTCAAACTGTTGATAGCCGTCTTTGGCAATTTTTAAATAATAAACCCCATCAAAGTTGGCTAAAGAATAGATGAATTTTGGCAAACCAAAAGTTTTTAACGTTTCTGGATAGGCAAAAAAGCCTTGATAGGCAAGAACTTTGTCGATAAAAAAACTGATTATTAAATGGGTAAGTTGGAAGAAAAAGAAAACAAAGACCATCACGAAAGATATTTTATCAGATTTGGTTTAATAAATTACTTGATTTTCGTCCCTTTTTATGTTATAATATTTGCTATATGGATAATTTTAATAAGGTTTTATCGTTTATTTTAGGGTTGGTGGTGGTGATTGTTTTTTTTGCGGTATTAACCGGCAGGCTTTCTTTAAAAAAAGGTTTTCCTTTTATTTCAACTAAGGCTACTCCAACAGCCAAAGTTGAGGTCACCCCAACCCCAACACCAGTTTCTTCAATTGTCGTCTCCTCAACCACATCCCCTTACCACCGTTATCAAACAACCACCAAAACACCCTCTTCTATTCCTTCAACCGGCTCACCCACCCTTCTTTTACCTTTTTTTATCTCAACTTTTGCCGCTGGTTTTTATCTTCGAAAGAAAGCTTAAAAATAAATTGGTTGTTATTGAGTAAAGCCAGGTAGTCGCAAGATTTTTTCGCCAAGAAAATTAACTAAAAAGACAGCTAAAAAGGTAAAGATTAAGCCGGCAATCGCCCCAAAAATAATTCTTTTTCCTTGATTGATTTTTTCTGGATTACTTTGAGAGGTTAAAAGGATAAAGGCTCCATACAGCAAAGAAAGAAGCGAGACGCCACCAACAAAAGAAAAGATAATGTTTAAAAGAAGTTGGACCACGCTTGCGGCCGCTCCTGGGCTTTCGAAACTGCCAAGATTGGTACTGATACAGCCTAAGAAAGTATACCACCTTCCTGGATAGGGAGTGGGTGGGAGGTTGGTTTCTTCATCAACTTTTAAGGTATCGCCGGCTTCTGGCTTAGAAGAAGCTTCGGGGTAAAGACAAGCGCGACATTTTTCCCAGTTTTGAGGAGGCGTTTGTCCTTGGCAATAACCACAAAGATCACAGGAAGCCAAGCGAGGAAAGGCAGTATTATCAGAAAAAACAGGAATTGAAAAAATAAAAAAGAAAAAAGTAACTCCCAATAAAAAAAGAACTTTGCGCATAAATTGATTATATAAAAGATAAAAAGAAATTTTCAATCAAGAAGCAATTAAAGAATAAAAGATTATATCAAGGAAAATTGATTTTGTGATTTTTTTTGATAAAATATAGGATACAATGGAAACTCAAAAGGGAATGACAAGGAGAGAATTTCTATCATGGTTATTTAAAGGTTCTCTATTAGCTATTATTTTAAAAATTTTGGGAATTGTTGGAGTTGATTGGCTACTATCCGCTTGTGCTCCTGATCAACAAGAAACCTCAACCGATACGCTGCTTACTTTAACTGAATATAGGACTGAAGATAGTGTCGCAACTTTTTTAGAAGCCGCAATTAAAAATTTAGGAAGGATTTTTCAAGAGATAAGGGAATATTTTCAAGAGACAATGAAAAATAAATCATCACTTTTGGGAGGAACAACAGGAGAAACCGCACTTCCAACATTAGCCGCGGTTGGTTTATTAGAAGCTGCAGCAGACACAACAACATATTTTACTGTTTCTTTACCTCAAAGGCCTCCAGGAGTTGATGAATTAACCAATGCGCGTCTTCTAGTACATAGCAGATTAGCAAAAGAGGTTTCTGGTTTATCTGATGATCCTGTTTTACGATTAGCTGCCGGTCTTAATCTTTTTAGAGCATATAGTAGTTATCTTAATGTTACGGGTGAAAAAAGAAATGAAGAAATTGAAAAAGAAATTTACCGTTTAGCTACTATTGATAACACCTCTCAAGCACGAGGAGATTTTTTTAACAGAGTAGAAGAGTTTGAAAGAAATTTATTAATTGAATTTTTACTTAGGATTTTTTGCGATCCTTTTTTTTTGATTAAATTAAAAGAAAATGCAGAAGAGCTAAGAAGAAAAATAAGTATAGAGTGTTGGGACAATCTTTTTACTGTAAAACACTTTCTTCAAGATTTTAAAACACTACAACAAACGTTTAAACAGCAAGGAATAGGAGATTTTTTAGAAGAGGCTTTTAAAGTTTTTGGAGGTATAGAGTTTAATCAAGAATTTACAGCTTGTGTTGATGAGGGGGTGGCTAGTTCTTCTTTTTGGGATCTATTACAAAAAACTCTTTCTGATAGTAGAAGCGCGTTTACTTCAGAAGAAGTGGAAAAATTTAATCGTGAAAGAGAAAAAAAGGTAAGAGGTTTAAAAAAAATTTGGGGAGTTCCTGAAGAGGAGGTTGATAGGGCAATTCTCTCTTCTGAAGAAATAATTACACTTTATAGAGATACTTTTTGGCTCCAAAGAGTTGCTAATGCAAATGATTTTTTAAAAGAAAGTCTTAAGGTTGGGTTAAGACAGGCGTTAAGGATTATTAGGGAATTAGGTGGTCAAGGCGCAAATTTTTTAGGTGTATTAACTATTGAAGGTTTTTCTTTAGCAATGAGACAGATTGTTGATTATTTAGATCAGGCAATCAGAAATAATAATATTACCCAAGAAACTTTAAATGAAGCGGCAAAAATAATGAATATTGACGGCGGTGGAGAGACATTGGGGCAATATATAAAAGAATTTAGTCAGGAGGATTTTGACAATAGAGATTTTAAAGAAAAATTATTTGAGGCATTAATAAGAGAATTAGTAGATGAAGTGGTTGAGCGAGCTTTTTTGTCCGCCGAAAGGATGTTTTCTCCTTTTTTTATTAAATCTTTTAGTGGCGATAGGTTAAGAAGTAGTAATTTATCCTTTTCTATTTTTCAACCTTTGTTTTACCAAGAGATACCGATTTTTGATCCTGAAGTTTCTTCGGAGTTTTATTCTAAAACAACTTATTTGCCTGATCTAAGAATAATAAAAGATCCTAGAGTTTTACAAAAAATTCTTTTTGGCACTACTGCTGATAGACAGCCATTAGTTAATGGAGGAATATTGGTTAATTTAAGTATTCAGGGCCGTTTTCCTTTTGGTGTTTTAATCCCCACCAATTTTTTTGCTAATTTTTCTCAAAAAATTGGTAGCACCCAACAAGAAGAAAAAAATGGTGGAGCAAGCGATCTTCAATTAACTAATTACAATTTAGTTACCGACGTTGAGGTAAATGGTTACCATTTGCATATTCCTTTACAAAGTGAAGTAACTTTAGGTGGCGAGGGAATTCCTCTTCAATTTATTGGAATAATTTATATGGCAATGGAAGAAGAAAATGGAAGTTTAGGTAAAGTGCAGCCGTGTTTAGTTTTAAAAGATAAACTAGGGGGTGTCTATATTTCTACGGGATCAAAAGTTGAGGATGTTTTGAAAATTAAGTCGCTAAATATTGAAGAAAATGTTTCAGAATATTGTCCTTATTTTGTAACCGATAATGGGAAAAAGGGCTATTTTCTTAATCTTCCTGAAGGAATATATAATCGTGGATTAATGCCAGTTTACTATCAAGCTTATACGGAGATAAAAAGGATATTGAAGGGTGATGAAGGGGATATGTTGTGGCGACTTCTTTTTTCTCCTCGGGTAACTCAAGAAAATTTTGGCTATCTTTTATGGTGGCGGCGTTATGTTTGGATTCCCACATCAAATATAGTTCCAAGAAATTTACCTGCACCAAATTTAATTTTAATAAGAGAAATAAATAGGGAAGGAGAAGTCATAAAACATCCAATAGGCGTTGGGCCGGATTTTCCTTTACCTTTAATTACAACGCTTCAAACAAGAGGAAAAGAAGAGTTTTATGTTGTTGGTATGCCATCTCTTCCTGATTCTGATGATCCTCTAATAAACACTCTTAAAAAAATTTTTGGTCATAGGCGCGCATTTGTTGTTGTATCACCTAATCAAGGAGTACCAGTTGAAGATAGGATGGATGTTAAAACGTTTTTATTCAGGAATAAAGCGACGCTTTTCTTTTTGGCAAGTTTGTTAGTCGAGATGGGTTTTCGAGCAACCGCTTTGGGAGAGATTTTGTTAAAAGCCGGTGTGGGCACTGGTATTTTAGATCTTTTGTTATTGAAAATATTAATTGAGGCAAAAGGCCTTCATTAAAAATTGATCAAAAGCGAAAAGTGACAACAGAAATAAAAAATCAATCAACAAGGGATTTTTTAAGAACTTGTTTATTAATTTCTTTAGCAATTTTGGCAAAACCAATACAAGAAACTTTAGAAATTGAAACTTTAGAAATTCTTAACAATAGATGCACAAGAAGGGAATTTTTAAAATATTTGTGTGAAGCTCCAATTTTTGTTTTACTATTACTACTTTTAATGGGATGCAGTGGAAAAAGAGAAGAGACGACTACCATTATTGAAAAAATGAGTATAAATTCACCTTTTGATATAAGCGATGAGGATTTAAAAAAAAAGAGGCCAACTGAGATTTTATCAATTATCAAAACAAATGGACTAAATGAAGACGAACTAGCGCAAATTATGGCTCCCGATTCTGAAGGAGCATTTTACCAAACCGCCTGTAATCTTTTAGCGAACAAGATTGCGCCTTCGATTAGCTTAATTGCTCGTTATTTTATTCATCACAGCAGTGAGATTCCTTTTGGTGAAGAAACCATCTTTAAAATTTTTACAGAAAATATTAATAATACAGAAACTGGAATTGTTAATACTAAAAAACCATCAGCTTCTCAAAAGAACCCTGAAGAATTGGCAAAATTAATACTTGAAGAATGGTCGACTCCAGGGATTGATGATGAGGAAGTTGCTCATCTTCTTTATGTAGCTCTTTTTTACTCCTTAATCCAAACCATTTTGTTGGAAAGACTTGGGGGTCCGCAATTTGAGTTATTAAAGAACTATAGTGCTTTATATACCATTGGATGGGGGCAACTGGGTCTGGCAAGTTTAGCTGGCAAAGAAGGAGCTGAGGAACAAAGAAAAGAAATTTTAGATGTTTTAGCTTTAGCTTTGGGTTTTTATGATTATATTCCATTATTTAAGGAACGTGAGAGTATTATAAAATCTAAGGCACAAGAATTAATTAATGAAGCAGGCAGTATCAATGATTTAGAAGCATGGGAAGAATTTTTAAAGAAAAAACTGGCACGAGAGATTATTGAGTGGTATACCTATTCGATAAGTGATCAACAAACAAAATTGCAAATAACAAATCTTCTTATGCCTTTTTTTACATCTTTATATGAGCAAAGTCAACTAGGATATCAAAGACAAATTCCTCAAGAACTTGGGGACTTAAGAATTAATTATCTTACTCCATATCGCGTAGAAATATTTGTTGGTGAAAAAAAAATGGGAGTTGTAGATCTTACCAGCTTTGGGGGAAATCTTGGTGATGTATGGAGAAATGCTTCACCAGAAATGCAACAAAGAACTACTATTAATTTTCCTTACGTAGAAAGAACTTTAATTGTTGAACGAATTGTTGAAGGCGATTCTCAGATTTTTTTAGGGATAGTTTTTAGGAATGTGGTTGCCGGTGATGATAATAATAGACTTTTAATTGCCGTCCCTCTCCCAAAAAACTCTCTTTCTTTTAATTTAAATGAACAACAAAAAAAAATTATCGATCTGGCCACGGGAAAGAAAATAGAAACAGTTTCCTTTCGTATCGAGCCAAATAGTAGAATATTTTTACCTGATGGATGGAATGAAAAAGTTTATGTGTCAGACAAGAAGCAAGTAGTAGTTGGTAATTTGGTAGATTATGAAGACGCACTCGGTAACAAAATATTTTTAGGCGACTTTAACACTCGTCAAGCAACGGCGTTAATAATTCGAGAAGCTTTAAAAGGATTTAGGGTAGGTGGTATCGACACAGATCCAATTTTAGAAAGTTTAGCCTTTGAAAGAAAGGGTTATCAGACTTTTCAGGTTGGCACCACAAGGCAAGACACTCCTATTTATTTAGCTAAAAAGAGCGCGGTCGGAATAAATATTCGTAATGATGTCGTTGATGTTTTACCTCAAGGAACAACGGTACCAATATATTTTTTTGGCGGGTTAGTAGGTGAAGATTTAGTCGCGCCTATTTTGGAAATACCAGATAAAACTTATGTTGTTATTGGTCAGTTAGATAACGATACTCTTTTAGTAATTCCCGCCCACGTTTTAGAAGTAACTCAAATTTCCCCGCCACTAGTTGTTGCCGCTAATGCTTACTTTTTAAATGCAGCTAAAATAATTATAGAGACTGCACCGGTTCCTGGAGGTAATATTGGGTTTAGTGAAAAGTTTGCTCCTAAGGAAATAAGATGGCATTTAAAAGTTCAGTTAAATGATGTTAGAGAAATTTTAGAAAGGGGTTATTTAGTTAATTTATCTGATTATTCTCATATTCCTCTTTCGCCTTCAGACATAGCTCGGTATGAAGAAGCTTATAACACTTTGAAAGATTACAATACTCCGCTGAGAATAGGGCTTCCTTTTCCTAAGCAAATTGGAGCGGCGCAAGATCCAAAAGAGTTAGCCCATGATTTTTTTGAAACTCTTTTTGATTTTAAAAAGTTTCGTAGTTTTGCTTTTAATACAATGGTTTGGGCGATTTTATCGGCATACGCGATGAAAGTAGTAATAGAAGGCGATTTAATCCCTCCACGGCAGTGGGGTGAACCTGTTTATTCGCCAGCAGTGGGAAAAAGAATATTTTTGCAACCTATTTCTTTTGATTCACCATAAAATTTTTTTATCCTTTTTCCAATTTTCTTCAAGATTATTTTTGATAAAATTTTAAAAGTTAGATATTTGACAATTTTTATGTTTTATTTAAAATATCGACCAAAGACTGTTTTTGAGCTTGATAATAGTGAGGTTAAAGAAAAGCTTAAAAACATTTTAATGGGTAAAGATTTACCCCATGCTTTTTTGTTTGTGGGAGCAAAAGGAACCGGCAAAACCTCAACCGCAAGAATTTTGGCCAAAGCGGTTAACTGTTTAAACAATAAGTTTTCCCAAAAAAACGATTCGTTTGAGCCTTGTAACCAATGTCAAAACTGTTTATCAATTGATAAGTCGTCTTTTCCTGATGTTTTTGAGATTGATGCGGCATCAAACCGGGGGATAGAAGAGGCAAAAAACATTATTTATCAAACCAATTTTTTACCAATGGCTGGTCGGTTTCGGGTGTTTATTATTGATGAGGCCCATATGATTACCAATGAAGGTTTTAATGCGTTACTTAAAACTTTAGAAGAACCACCAAAAACGGCCATTTTTATTTTAGCCACCACCAATCCAGAAAAAATTCCCCAAACGATTGCCTCGCGTTGTTTTCTTTTAAATTTTGGCAAAGCCAAAGTCAAGGATATTATTTCTATGCTTAAAAGAATTACCAAAAAAGAAAATCTTATTTTTGATGAGGAGATTTTAAAACTAATTGCCAAACACTCTGATTTATCTTTTCGAGATGCGGCCAAGCTTTTGGAGGAAGTGACACGACAAAATTTAAAATCAAAAGAGGAGATTGAAGCTTTTTTGGGCGTTTTGGGACGGGAGAATTTTTTGGAGATTTTGGAAAAAAAAGATGAAAAGTTAACCTTTTCTTTTTTAGAGCAGTTTGCTCAAAAAGGAGGCAGTTTTAAAAATCTAATTGAAGAGTTATTAGAAAAACTTCGGCTTTCTCTTTTGGTAAAAAAAGGTGTTTCAAATGATTTAGATTACCAAACAAAGCTTTCAGAAAAAGAGATAAGTTTGCTGATTAAACTTTTGCTTGAGGCTTATTCGAGTTTAAAAATTACCCCTATTGAGTCTTTACCGTTAGAAATTGCTTTGGCTGAGTTTTATGAAAGAACAAAAAACAAAAATTCCTAAAAACGTTTTTATTTTAGGCTTGGTTTCGTTTTTTAACGATACGGCCTCAGAAATGGTTTATCCGATTGTGCCAATTTTTATGACGCAGGTGTTGAGGGCCTCAACCACGGCGGTTGGCCTAGTTGAAGGAATTGCTGAATCGACCGCCGCTTTGACCAAATTTATCTTTGGTTATCTTTCTGATAAATTTCAAAGACGAAAACCGTTTGTCACTTTAGGTTATACTTTTTCGGCTTTTTCTAAAGGGATTATTGGTTTGGCATCATCCTGGCTTTTGGTTTTGTTTTCTCGATTTTTAGATCGGTTGGGTAAGGGTTTGCGCACTGGCGCCCGTGATGCTTTGCTTTTACAAAATACTAACGAAAAAAACAAAGGTTTTATCTTTGGTTTTCATCGCTCTTTAGATTCGGCGGGTGCGGTTTTGGGACCGATTTTAGGCTTAATTTTTATTTATCTTTTTGCCAATAATTTAAGATTGATTTTTTATTTAGCCACTATTCCTGGTTTTTTTGCGGTTTTGCTTTTGATTCTTTTAGTTTCTGAAAAAAAAGAAGTTAAAACGTCAACAAAAACTTCCCAAAAATTTAGTTTTTCTTTTCGATTTTTAAATCCAAAAGTGAAGCTTTTTTTGCTTATTTCTTTTATTTTTGCTTTGGGCAACAGTTCCGATGCTTTTTTGATTCTTCGAGCAAAAAATTTAGGTTTAACCACTCAGTTGGCCGTGGCTGCCTATGTTTTATATAATCTTGTTCAAACTCTTTTGGGAACTTATTTGGGAAAACTATCTGATAAAATCGGCCATCGCAAAATGTTTGCCTTTGGTCTTTTGGTTTTTTCCTTTGTTTATTTTTCATTTGGGGTAATTAAAAAATCTTTATTTTTATGGTTTTTATTCCCAATTTATGGGATTTATATTGCGGCAACTGATGGCGTCTCAAAAGCATATTTGGGTGAGTTTATCAGTGAAAAAGAAGCAGGAAGCGTCTATGGCCTATATCAGATGCTTTTGGCTTTGGCTTCTTTTTTTGCCTCATTTTTTGGGGGAATTTTATGGACAAAAATTGGCCCACAAGCAACTTTTTACTTTGGAGCAATCATGGCTTTCCTTTCATTTTTTATCCTTTCTTTTTTTAAGTTTTGGAAAAAAATTTAATATTATGCGCTTAAATAAAAGATTGATTTTTTATCTCACTTTGACTTTTATGCCTTTGGGTAATGGTTTGGCTAATCCTTCAATTCAAGCAATAGCCTCGGAGGATGTCCCAAAAAAATTAATTTTAAAATAATATTGCCAACTCCAAAAAATAGGTTATAATTTAATATGGAGGATGTCTTTCAAAATCTTTGTGATCTCCATCTTCATCTTGGCGCATCGGTTTCGCCTCATTTTTTATGGGAAATCGCTCATGAACAAGGAATTTCTCTTCCTCAAAAAAATTATTGGCAGTTTTTAAATTACTTTAAAATCAAAAAAATAACCTCAGATAAATACCTTCGGTCGTTTGACAAAAATATTTCTCCTTTTGTATTAACCCAAAAAATCCAATCATCTCCTTACGCGGTTGAAAAATCAATCCATCATATAATTAGTTTTGCCTACAGAAATCTTCTTTTAAAAAAAATTGAGATCCGTTTTAATCCATTTTTGCGTAATAAAGACGGCTTTTTTGATGTTGATAAAATTGTTTTAGCGGCCACTATCGGTCTTCACAAAGCAATGATTGAGTATCCAATAAAAGCGGGAATAATCTTGGAAACTGACCGTCAATTTAATCAAAAATATCATCAAATTATTGTTGAAAAAGCAATTAAATATAAAAATATGGGAATTGTCGGAATTGATGTTTCTGGTCCCAATCCAAAAGATGGATTCAACCTTGATAGTCTAGTTGAACCTTTTTCCTTGGCTAAAAAAAATGGTTTAAAAATAACCTTTCATACAGGAGAATTTACTGGTACTTCTGAAATGTGGGAAGTAATAAAAAAGATTTCTCCCCATCGGATTGGTCATGGGATAGCTGCTTATAAAGATAAAAAACTAATGGAAGAAATAAAAAGAAAAAATATTGTTTTAGAAATTTGCCCAACTTCAAATATTAAAACCCAAGTAGTAAAAAATTGGTATGAGATGAAATTAATTATTCAAACTTTTATTGCCAATGATGTTCCGTTTACGATTAATTCTGACGGTCCAGAATTTTTTTCCACAAACGTCAAAAAAGAATATCAAATTCTTATTAAAAAAAAGATTATTTCGATAGAACAAGCTAAACAAATTATAAATTTTTCTTATCATCAATCATTTGTATGAAAAAAATAAAACTTTTAGAAAAAAAATTAAAGCAAATGAGTGAGGGAATTACTTTTGACGATGTTTTGCTTTTACCAAACTATACTGATTTTAAAAGAAGTGAAGTCGACTTAAGCGTTGATTTACATCCTTTAATTAAATTAAAAATCCCAATCATTTCTTCCCCGATGGATACGGTCACTGAGGAAAAAATGGCGCAAAGTATGGCAGAAAATGGAGCCTTGGGAATAATTCATCGTAATTTATCTATCGAAAAACAGGTTTTAATGGTTAAAAAAGTAAAAAGTATTAAAACTTATGATAAAAAAGCGGCCGTTGATGAAAAAAATCGTCTTTTGGTTGGGGCCGCTTTGGGAGTGGGTGAGGATTTTTTTGAAAGAGCCAAAGCTTTAGTAAAAACTGAAGTTGATCTTTTGGTGTTAGACTCAGGCCATGGATTTTCTAAATTTATTATTGAGGCAGCTTTATTTATCAAAAAAAAATTTCCCCAAGTACCTTTAATGGCAGGAAATATTGCCACCAAAGAAGGAGCTTTTGCCTTAGTAAAAGCTGGTGTTGATATTTTACGAGTGGGTATGGGGCCAGGAAGTATTTGCACCACGCGAATCGTTACCGGTATGGGAGTGCCCCAATTAACTGCCATTATTGAGGCGGTAAAAGGCAGTTTAGGAAAGGCAAAAATTGTTGCTGACGGTGGTATAAAACAACCAGGAGATATTGCTAAATCTTTAGCTTTTGGCGCCGATTGTGTGATGTTGGGCTCACTTTTGGCTGGTTGTGATGAATCACCAGGAAAAGTAGTGATTATTAATAATAAAAAATATAAAAAGTATCGAGGGATGGGGTCAATTGCGGCAATGAAAAAAGGAGGAGCAGAAAGATATGGACAGAAAAAAGAGACTGATGAAAAAAAATTAATTGCTGAAGGAGTTGAAGGACTGGTTGAATATAAAGGAAAAGTTGCGGACTTTTTATATCAATTGACCGGCTCTCTTCGGTCAAGTTTTTATTATTTAGGCGCAAGAAATATTAAAGAGTTTTTTGAAAAATCAAGATTTATAAAAATATCCCGGGCGGGGATTATTGAAAGTCATCCCCATAGTATTGTTGTTACCAATTTTGGTGAAAATTATAATAGTAAAAATGATTATCATCATTGACTTTGGCTCTCAAACCACTCATCTTATCAGTCGAAGACTAAGACAGATTGGAGTGGAATGTATTATTGTTACTCCAAATGAAGCAATTAATGAAATTAATAAATATCACCCAAAAGGAATAATTTTATCGGGTGGGCCAGCTAGTGTCTATGAAAAAAACGCACCAAAAGTTGATAAAAAGATTTTTTCGTTAAATATCCCAATTTTAGGTATCTGTTATGGATTACAGTTAACCGCTTATCTTTTGGGTGGAAAAGTAATTGCGGGAAAAAAAGAGTATGGACCAGAGACTTTAATCATCGTTAATCAATCACCGATTTTTGAAGGTTTGCCCAAAAACTTTACCACGTCAAAACGTGGTTTTACTGTCTGGATGTCTCATGGCGATGAAGTGGTAAAATTACCAAAAAATTTTACTGTTTCTGCCTCAACCGAAAAAGTAAAGTACGTAGCAATTTTTAATGAAAGTCAAAAAATCTTTGGTGTTCAGTTTCATCCAGAAGTCTTTCATACTCAATATGGAACAGAAATTTTAAAAAACTTTGTTGAAAAGGTTTGTCATTTAAAAACAAAGTCTCAATTACTTAATCCTGATAAAATCATTGAAAAAATAAAAGAAGAGTATAAGAAAAATGGTGGTGGTAAGGTGATTGCTGCTGTTTCAGGCGGAGTTGATTCAACGGTTGCCTCATTTTTAACCGCCAAAGCCATTGGCAAAAATCTTGTCCCAATTTATATCGACAATGGACTAATGCGTTATGGAACAAAAGAAAAAGTAAGTTTTATTTTTGAAAAGATGTTAAAGATAAGACCAAAGATTATCTCTTGTGAAAATCTGTTTTTAAAAAAATTAAAAGGAATAACTGATCCGGAAAAAAAACGAAAAATAATTGGTGGTTTGTATGTTGACTTATTTCAAAAAGAAGCAAAAAAAATAAATGGCGCTAATTTTTTACTTCAAGGAACAATTTATTCTGATGTGGTGGAAAGCGGTGGCTCAAAAGGAAAATCAGCTGTGATTAAATCTCATCACAATGTTGGTGGACTACCAAAAAAATTAAAGTTAAAGCTTTTGGAGCCTTTGCGGGAATTTTATAAAGATGAAGTGATAGAAATTGGTAAAAAATTGGGATTACCAGATGAAATTGTTTTTAATCAGCCATTTCCTGGTCCGGGCTATGCCATAAGAATTATTGGTGAAGTAACCAAAAAAAGATTAGAAAAAATCAAACTGGCTGACCAAATTTTAAATGATATTTTAAAAAAAGAAGGATTTTATGAAAAAATCTTTCAAAGTTTTCCTGTTTTAACTGGAATAAAAAGTACTGCGGTTAAAGGTGATGGTCGAGTTTATGGTGAGGTAGTGGCAATACGAATTTATGAAAGCGTTGATATTATGAGTGCCTCTTGGGCAAAACTACCTTATGAGGTATTGGATAAAATCGCCAAAGAAATCACTCAAAATGTCCCTGATGTCTCCCGAGTTGTTTATGACATAACCACCAAACCACCAGCAACAATGGAGTGGGAGTAGTTAATATATTAACGGTAACTTATAATGATTGATTAGTTATTATTTGAAGCAATACTAAATTAACTAGTCGATAAAAATAAGCAAAATCGCCATCTTGTTGATGGGTAAATGGATATCTTATTTCTTCTTCTTTTGTATCCAAAACACCTTGAGTTTGGCCTGAGGCTCTTTTTTCTAAATAATGAGCCAGTTCATGAATAATCGTTTCTAGTCTTTCTCGAGAAGATTTTTTAAGTAAACTATCATTTAACCAAATTTCATTTCCTACAAACATACCAGCGGCGCCTTTTAATTTTTCTTTTGGAACAAAACAAACATTCTCCAAACCTAAATATTTACATAAAGAAAATATTAATTGACGCTCTTGTTCTGGTAAAGTAATTGGGACAGTCTCTATTTTTTCTTCTTGTTCTAGTGTTCTTATCGATTGATAAGCTTCAGAAATTGCTTGAGCCGAAGAAGAAAGAGATTCTAATTTTGCGGCAAAAGAGGGAGTAACTTGGGTTTGTTGAGGAGTAATACCTGTGTTTTGGGCCAAAGCTTGAACAACTTGTTGATTGCCAGCTTTTTCTTGAACAAGCAAAAAGCGCCTGATAAAACTATCTTTTTTTCCTTCCTCACGTTCTTTTTCAATTCCCATTAAGACTAAAAGAAGATTATTAAAATCTTTATTAATCCATTCTAATTCCTCTTGTTCCAAAATCTTACCGTTGTTGATTTTTTGGGCTATTTCCCTTGCTTTTTCTCCTTTTTCTGAAAGAAATGTCAAACAATATTTTTCATTAGTAAAAATATCTTCAGGAAACTTCCTTTTAAAAGAACTTACCCATTCTTTTTCTTTATCTGATAGATTTTCTTGATCTAAAAGCGAGTAGGTAACTCGTTTTAAAATATCAGTGGCTAAGACTCTTCTTATGAAAGGTAAATATTCCTCCTCGTTGGCTAAACGGCTTCGATCTTCAATAAGCGGTAGATCCCCAGGTAAAATCACTGAAATTTGTGCTTTTTCAGCAAAATCGATTAGCGGTTTTGGAACTAAGCTTAGATAAGACGGTGGTGGATAAGAAAGAAAACTCATTCGCAAGCCTTGTTGCGTCATCATCGAAGGCAAAGCTGAAGAAACAACGGTTACTTGACCAAAAGGTAAAGAGTATTGAGAGATATTTTTTGTTTCCACTGCTACTCGTTTTTTTTGACCATTTTCATCTATAAAAAATAAGGCAATGTTATTGGATAAAGAAGAACTGGTAAAAGCCAGCCCACCCATAGAAAGATAGGTATTTTTACCAACCATTGTCTCAAGTTCAGCTAAAGTTCTTTCTGTTGAGCGAATAATTTTAATCTTTGTTCCCAAAGAAACATCCTCTTTTAGCTCTCTTTTTTTAAATTCATCGATTAATATCTCTTCAAATCTTCCTTCACCGTCTTTCTTAACCGATAAAACCAGACGATATTGTTCTTTTCTTCCTTCCTTTTCAACGACACTTTCTACCTCAACACGATCAGCATCGCCAAAGATGGTAAAAAGACCGCTACCAAAAAAACCATAACCTTTTCTTTCCACCCCTTTTTTATCAGAGACACCAGGTAAAAGAAAAGCCAACCAGTTTAAGATACCAGTGCCATTGTCATAAATTTCTTCAACCAATTCAGTTCGGCCTTTTTGGTAATAATAATCAATAGTAACTTCTCCATCTTTATTTTTTGAAGCGATAATGGCGGCAATTGCATTTTGTAAAAGTTCGCGTTTGGCTATTCCCGCTTCTGCTGCTTGAGAAAATACTGCTTTTTTAATCTCACTTTGCCAGTAAGATAAATCTATTTGAGGATTGGCTCTAATTTGCTTATCAATTTCTTCTAAAGTAGGGACTCCATCAGTTAAATACAGTTGCGCCAGTAAAGCCAACGGTGTTTTTTCCGGTAAAACTGTTTGCCAGCCAAATTCAACCGCCTCTTTTTCTTCTTGATCGCGGACAATCTCTGCCTTATTGGTAAGAAAAAGAAGATAACTGCGCAAAGGTGAAGTAACGGGTAAACTTTCAGGTGATTGGGCGGCTTGAATTAGTTCTTGATTGGAAGAATTTTTAAGCTGAAAAATAAAATCATTAAAATAATCGGGATAAGTTTTTAATCTTTCTAACTGATTATAAAAAAGTTGTTTTGCTTGTGGATCGTCAGTTAAAAAAAGACATTCAGTCAAAAAAAATAACTTTTCTTTTTCTTCACCAACTAAGGAAGAAGAGTAAGAATAAAGGATTTCTCTTTCTTCTTCTGGCAATTTCAAAAAAAATCGTGGATGAGTAGTAAAAAAAAGAAATTCAAAATCAGATGGTTTTATCTCTCCATTAACCTCAATTAAAGAAAAGATATTTTGAGAAAAACGTTGAAAAAGTTTTTCTTTTTCCTCAAACGATAAACCTTGACTTATCTCTTGCCAATAAGAAGTAAATTTTTGTTGAAAATCAGGGGAGGAAAGAAGGGTTAATAATAAATCTATTTTACTATGTTGATGTGGTTTTTCAGTGAAATATTTTGAATATTCTTGACTAAATAATTTTACTAATAACTCAGGTTTAATTTTTGTTGAAGGTAATGATGAAAATAAATTTTTTACATCAATAAATTTGGGGGTTGATTTATATATTCTTGACACGACTCCTTCATCAGCGACTGCCCAAGAAGCTTGACCAAAAGAAAAATTTTCACCCCCAAACAAAGCCCTAATTTGAGAAAAAACTGGCGCCAAAGTTTCTTTTTGATTATCAGTAGATTTGTAATAATCTAATGTAAAGGAGGATTGAGTTTTAGTTTTTGGGTCAAAGATTAAAAATTCATCAGATGTTGAAAAAACAATTCTTCCATTTTTATCCGTTGAGACTTGAAGAGAAGTATAATAATAATAATTATCAAAAGTTTGTTGAGTTATTTTTACCAGTGCTTGATTTTCTAGATCAACTTGGAAAATGGTTGAATCTCTTCCGGGTAAAAAATTTAAACTTAAAAAAACTCCATTTTCAGTAAAAATAAATT